>Ga0070741_10000150_pt1 | contig 267598 bp, 239 predicted proteins | sample Coa_R1_4_FD_66440 | JGI IMG/M metagenome (GOLD analysis project Ga0070741, IMG submission 66440) | Surface soil microbial communities from Centralia Pennsylvania, which are recovering from an underground coalmine fire - Coalmine... | ecosystem: Environmental > Terrestrial > Soil >... | reverse complement strand
AGTTCGCCGAGATCGCGCCGGGCCCACGCGGCAAAGTTTTCGCGCCAATCGCCCAACCAGGCGCGATACCGCGTCCTTCGACAACGCCGCGCCGCTAAACAGCGGGGCCAGTGCTCCGCGCAGCCGGCGGGTGTTGTTCCCGCTCAGGTATACTCCGAGGATCGCTTCATCCACGCGCTCCGTGCGTCGCTAATACGGCGGGATGATCGTGCTGCGCCACTCGCGACGGCGGCCGTTATCATCCTCGATCCGGGCGCGCGGCATCATGATGGTGGTCGCGCCAAGACTGGTGCTCAGCGTTCGCGGGCGCTTCCCATGCCGGGTGCCGGAGGATGACGCCGTGGAGAGGGATAGCAGGAGTAGGTGGATAGGAAAAGGCAGGCCCGAGGGGCTGATGCGAGAGCGGATTTGCGGCGCGCTCGAAGCAATCGTGGAGAAAGAGGACTATCGTGTTAGAACATTTCGATTCCGGTTGCCGATTTGAATCGTTCCGCCGCTTTCTATGACGCGGTTCTCGCCACTGTGGGCCTGCGTCGGTAAAGGAGCGCACGATTGAGGAGACTTTGGCAGTTGGGTATGGACCGCCATCGCGCCAGGCACCTGTGTTTTGGATTCTCACCCGCACCGCCGGGAAGAGCGCAAGTCCAGGGCTTGGCCGTCACCTGAGCTTTCAAGCTCGAACTCGCGAGGAAGTCAATCGGTTTTACGAAGTTGCGTTAAGCTGCGGCGGCAAAGACGCTGGCGCACCCGGTCTTAGGCCCGATATACCGCACCGTTTTACGGAGCGTTCGTGGTGGATCTGGATGGCTTTAAAATAGAGACCGTCTGCCGCGCCGAGGAATGAGGCATCCGCGCGGGTGGGGTTTGGGGAGGAAAATGATCCAAACGCTTGATCTCTGGCTGGATCTTCGAAGTCCATACTCCTTCCTGGCAAAGGCTCACGCCTATGAACTGGAAGGGGAGTTCAGCGTTACCGTCGGGCTGTGAGACCCTTTGCGGTCGACATAGCCGCCCGCTACGGGCTGGCTGTTGGCGACAAATTCAACCGGCTCGCAGGCAAACAAGCGATCAACCCACAGCAGGCAGTCGAAGCGGCGGAGCGCCAGCGTCGGCTCATCAAGTACATCTATGCCGACTATGCCGACGCGCGACGCTTCGCCAAGCCGAAGGGCCTCACCATTCTTGCGCCCGCCAGGATTCTCGATCCAAGCCTGGCACGCATGGCTTGGCCGTACGCCCAACGGCGGTTGTGGATGCCCGTGTAACTGCCTTCCGCCATGACCCGGCAGTCGGCCCAGAAGGCGAGCTCCATGCCGCCCGCGACAGCCGGGCCCTCGATTGCCGCAATGACGGGCTTGCTGAGCGCCCCCAGGCGCGTTGGCCCCAAGGGCCCCGAGGGACGGGCCCGCCATCGGTCGGGAATTCGAGTGATCGGTGGGTGTGGCGGTTTTCGGGCGTTGCAATGCGGCGCTTTGCGACGCTCTTCAGGTCGGCGCCGGCACAGAACGCGCCACCTTCCCCCCAGAGGACGGCCACGTCCGCCGCGTCATCGGTGTCGAAGGCGACAAACACAGCGTGCAATTCGTAGGCACGCTCAGGGTCGACGGCATTGCGGACTTCAGGACGCGATAGGACTACTGTCCGCACGCGATCACTCCGCTCGATGCGAATCGGCGTGTCAAGCTCCTTGGCTGGTGTTCGTGTGAAGGCTCACCGCTCGGCAGGCCTGATGTCCTTCCGTCGGGCGGCGAACAGCAGGGCATCCTCCAAGCGATCATTGCCCCAAAACATCTCTTTGCCGACGAAGAACGTCGGCGCCCCGAATATCCCGAGGGACCGCGCCTCGTCTGTCTGCTGCCGCAAGCGGGCCTTGGTCGCTTCCGCTTGGGCTTGAGCCAGAACGTCGGCGACGGGCAGGCCAAGCTTCCCCAAGATCGGAGCTATCTGTTCAGGGGTGTTGATGTCCTGATCGCGCGCGAAGTTGAGCAGCATCACTTCGCGGCAGAACGCCCCGATCCAGGGCTGATCTTCACCGAGCAACGCAACCCGCAAAGGCAGCACGCCCAGTCGCGGGAATGTGCTGGGCGGGACCCATGGTGGCAATCCATACTTGGCGCATTGCCTCACCATGTCCTGCTGGACATAGGTTCCTTTTTCCTTCTGAAGCACAAAGGGCGACGTCTTCATGCCCAACGCCTGGAATATCGGTCCCAGCAAGAACGGTTTCCAGACAATGCGCACGCCGCTTCTTTCCGCTTCATTCTCGATGCGCATGACGGTCAGGTAGCTGTAGTTGCTGCCAAACTCGAACCAGAACTCGATCTCTGGGCTCGGCTCGTTCGTCAATGTCGAGGTAGTCATCGCAATGCATTCCTCCAATCGGCTGGCCACGCTATCGGACCTCGATGCGCTCCCTCAGGGGACTGCCTGCCCCTCCGTTTACCGCGCGAGAAATTGAGTGACGCAGTGGAGCTAATTATCTATCGCGTCGGCCGCTTTCGAAAATGGTTGTTCTGTGCACAACCGTTGGGCATATTCGCACATATGTGGCAATAAGATGATGTGCGCTTTCTCCTGGCAGCGTACCGCAAGGGCACGCTGTCGTTTCACGCGCTCGACTCGAGAAGCAATTGAGCCGCCTCCCATAGTTCGCGCGCCACCTCACCGGCGGGCCGTGCAAGCGCTCGAGCGGCCGATTGTCCGGCCCATGCCTGTAGCCGGTCGATGTCATTGTTTTTGACCGCCAGCTCGCGCATGGCACGGGTCAGTCCGCGCTGCACCGGATAGGGAGCCGGCTTGGGGGCGCCCGGTGCCGATGCAGCACGCGCGTAGGCGGTCGCTATGCTGCGCCCCGCACGACCAGAGAAGGCCCGTGTCACCAAGGTTTGCTCCGGGAGCGTGCGGCCGAGCGCGTCTGCCCACGCCTGGGGGATCTTTGCTTCGGGGCACCGCAGGAAACCCGTGCCAATCTGAACCGCCGATGCCCCCAGGAGGAGGGCGGCCGCAACGCCGCGTGCGTCAGCGATGCCTCCTGTCGCGATGACCGGTACGCTCACAGCGTCGACCACCGCCGGCAACAGCGAGAAGAGTCCCACCATCTCGACCTCGGCCTTCGCGGCATCGAAGGCGCCTCGATGCCCTCCGGCTTCCATGCCCTGAGCGACGATCGCGTCGGCACCCGCGCGTTCGGCGCTCAGGGCTTCGGTAACGGTCGTCACTGCGGCGAACCACTTGATGCCTCGCGCCTTCATCTGTTCGACGAACTTCGGCGGATAGAGGCCCATGATCGACGAAATGACCGAGGGCCGCACTTCGAGCATCGCGTCGCACTGCGCCGCGAAGTCAGGGGGCGTTGCATCGGCGGCATCGCGCGCCACCTCGGGCCCCCATTTGCGGAGGAAGGCGCGGACTGCATCTTCGGCTGCCGCGTCGCGCACCGGCGCGGGATCTGGGATCCATAGATTGATTTGGAACCCGCCGTCGCTGGCGGCCCTCACGTCCCCCGCCCAGCTCTTGATGGCGGTTGGTTGCATCAGCAGCGCGCCGCAGGCCCCGAGGCCGCCTGCGTTGGCAACCGCAATCGACAGCGGAGGGGGGCATGCCCCGGCCATCGGCGCCAGCAGAATCGGGATGCGCAGGTTGTATGCTTCGCAGAAATCTTTCGCGCGAATGATTGCTGGATGAAGGGTTGGCATAATCACGATCTCCTCTAAACGATTAAACCCTGACGGAAGTCATAGGCTCCGTCAGGGGTCTTTCTTAAACGGCGCAGTCGCCGCGACTTCTCCTGTCAAGCTTCGGGCGTGCTCCAATCGTCATCGTCGGCCTCGATAGCCGCGCGTATTGCCCGAAGCGTTTGGCCCCGCGCGCGGAGCTTGGCCGCTGCATGAACGGACATGTTCAGCTTGGTCAGCGCTGCCGCAACCTTGTTCGCCTCGTCGTGTAATTCCAACGGTGGCACCATACGATCGAGGAAGCCCGCCGGAACTGCGTCGGCAGGGTTGAACATTTCGGAGAAGGTCACTGCGCGGTTGAAATGGGCAGGCGTAAGACGTTGTCGGCAAATTTCGATGGCAAAGTGTGGCATCGTGATGCCGATCGCAACCTCGTTCGCGCCAATCCTGAACGGCCCGTCTGCACCGAGGCGATAGTCGGCGGCTAATACCAGGAAAACTCCCATCGCGATTGCATGACCTGTGCAAGCAACCACAACCGGCGCTGGGAACGAGAGAATCCGCGCCGCCGTTTCGAAACCCATTTTCACCATCTTGTGTGCGTCGGGCCCTCCCGCCGCGAGCACGGGCAAGTCAAATCCCGCGGAAAACACGCCCGGTCTTCCAGTGAGTACGACTACGGCGTGATCCGCTGCGGCTCGATCCAATGCGTCGTTCAGCGCCGACAACATCGCTACAGACATGACATTGACCTTGCCATCGTCCATGGTGATAGTGGCGATTAGGTCCTGGACCTCATAGTTCACGATGGATTTCATTGGCGTGCTGTCTCCTTGCATTGACTATTCGCGTACTCATGTCTCGATTTGTTCTCTCGCGAGGACCAGCTTGTCGGGCGGATCGGACAAAGCGTCGACCGCATCGTCCCACGGTACCACCTTATTAGTGATCTTCTCCGGAGTGATTCTCCCAGTGCTCGCCAATTCCAGCAGTTCTGGAAGCACCGTCCGGGCGTGTCCGCGTCCCGTCACGAAAGTCATGCCGGTGATGTACATGTCGAACAACGGCATTGGCGTTGCGTTGCCAGAATGAATGCCGACACTGGTACACACGCCGCCCGGCTCGGTCGATCGGATGGCGAACGTTAGTCCCTCGAGTTCGCCGGTGGTGGCAACCGTGATGGGAAAACGTCCGATACCTTTTGGGGGAAAAGATCCATACACATGGGCTCCCAGTTCTTCGGCGAGGTTCAGCCGGGCGGGTTGGGAATCCACGTAGTCGACCGTCGAGGCGCCGAGCGCGAGCGCGATCTGTGTCGCGTACAAGCCGATGCTTCCTCCTCCGACGATTAAGACGCGCGCCTCGGGGTTGCCGCGAAGCGCCGGCGCCACGGTGCGCCACGCATCCGCGACGTTGTCGCCGATACTGGCGACGTCCGCCGGGGCGAGATTGTTCGGCAGCGCGACGAGCATCGCGCTTGCATAAGGAATCTTCATCAGGTCGGAAAGCGCACCACCATAGTTACCTCCGAGCGTGCCGATGCCGTACATCGCGGTTCCGCGCACCGCCTCGCAGTTGCCAGTGAGCGCGCGTCGGCATCTACCGCATGTTCCGCAAGTGATCTGAAACGAAGGAACTACGATGTCTCCCGGCCGGAACGGGCCGGCACCTTTGCTCACTTCCACGACTTGCGCGACGCACTCGTGCCCGAAGGCGAAGTTGTTGCCGAACATCGAAGCTTTCCCGCGCAGCAGCAACACGTCGAGATCGCAGGTTGCCACGGCGATGGGCCTGACCAGCGCCTGGTTTGGACCGTCGATTACCGGGGCGGGAACGTCACGCCACTCAACCGATCCTGGACCGACAAAGGTCAACTCGCGCATGCCACTCACCTCATGAGCGTATGAAGTCCTATTTAGCTTGTCGTTTGGCAGCAGCCATCGGTTGTGCGTGCACCTTTGTTGAGCAAATATGCACGCATGCAATGGGACGACCTTCGCTTCTTCCTCGCCGCGGTGCGCGGCAGAAGCCTGGCTGCCGCGGCGCGGGAACTGGGCGTCAACCACACTACGGTCGGGCGGCGCATTCGTGCCCTTCAGCGCGAGCTGGGCACGACCTTGTTGCAGAACACCCCAGAGGGGCTCGTGCTCACGGTGGCGGGCGATTCGATTCAATCGATGTGCGGGCGGATCGAATCCGGCATCATCGAAATCCAGCGCCAAGCGGCCGGAAAGGATCGAGCCGCGGCTGGACTGGTGCGCATAACGGCGACGGAAACCTTCGCCGTGCGATTCGTTGTCCCTGCAGTACAGCAGCTGCGACGCCGTCATCCTGAAATCGAGATTGAGGTACTCCCAGACTACCGACGGCTCGATATCGCCAGGCGGCAGGCGGACATCGCGCTGCGTAATGTGAGGCCCCGAGAGCCGGGCTTGGTATGCCGCAGAATCGCCAGTTGTGGGCTGGCCCTATACGCTTCCGACGAATACCTGCGCAGCCATCCTAGACCAGAGCGTGGCGCGGGTCTGGCAAATCACGACCTCGCCGCGTGGGCCTACGTGCTTGTGGAAGGGCGCTCGCAGTTCATGGGCGAATCGATCGACGGCTCCCGGATCGCTTTTCGGAGCAACAGTACGGCGGCGCTGGTCTCGGCGGCACGTTGTGGATTCGGGATCGCATATCTGCCGTGTTACCTGGCGGATGAAGAGCCGAAGCTGGTCAGAATCTGGCCGGAGCTTCCTCCGGTCATGATGCCGCTGTGGCTGATCTACCACGAAGATCTGCGGCGCGCAGCCCGAATCAGGTTGGTTGCCGAAGCAATTGCTGAGGCATTCCATCGGGAGCGCCGATCTCTACGTGGAGATTCGCTGCATGTCGCGGTGGTGAAGAAGGCAAAAACGAAGGCCGAAGGCTGATGAAGCCTGAACGGCGGCGCGAGCTGGTCCGGTTTTTCTGGAGTGGGCCTACCAGGTCAGCGAGCGTCGAGGATGCGCGGCGTTGCGATTCGGCCGCTCGTCGCACCGTTACCGCGCGATCCGAAACGATCAGGCCATGCTGCGAAAGCGGATTCGAGAACTGGCGGCTGCGCGGGTACGCTACGGCTATTTCCGCCTCTACATCCTGTTGCGCCGCGAGGGCTGGCGGATCAACCACAAGCGCGTGTACCGGCTCTATCGCCTGGAAGGCTTGAGGATGCGGCTCAAACGGCCGCGGCGGCACGTGATGGCGACACACCGGCAGAACCTGGTGATTCCGCTAAAGAACTGATCCGTTTTCCGCTCTAAGAGTGATCCACCTTTGGAGCTTAGACTCCGGCAATGACCGCGTGAGCGGAGAGCCGGAGGGGCGAGGATGCTGCGGATGGATCAGGTGCACGTGTTACGTCACAAGGTATTGGCCGAGGGCAGAGCATCCGGCGGGTTGCGCGCGAGCTAGGATTAAGCCGCAACACGGTAGCCAAGTACCTGGAACAGCCCGAACCGGTGCGTAAGGCGCGGGGGCCTCGTGCGCGCCCGGTATACGAACAGGTCAAGTCGCGGCTCGACGAGCTGGCGGCAGAATGGGAGCCGCGGACCACGGCGAAGCAGCGGATCACCGCGATGCTGCTTCATCGGCAGCCGCGGGCCGAAGGGTACTTGATGTGGCCTGCACCCCAATACCCATCAGTTCATAAGTAGAGTCGGTTGTCATTTTTTTTGCAGAAGGCGGAATCAGTTTTTAGGTTTTGAGCTGTGCGAACTCGAATGGCGTCAGCGCGTCGAGGCTCGAACGCGGGCGGCGATAGTTGTAATCGTCGCGTCAGGCTTGGATGGTCACCCGCGCCTCGGCCAGGCTGAGGAATACATGCTCGTTGAGGCATTCGTCGCGCAAGCGTCGGTTGAAGGACTCGACGAAGGCGCCCTGCACCGGTTTGCCCGACGCGACGTAGTGCCAGTCGAGCCGGCCCAGCGACCAGCGCAGCACGGCCGTGCTGGTCAGCTAGCAGCCGTTATCGCTGACAATCACCCTTGGCGCACCGCGCTCCATCACCAGCCGCTCGAGTTCGCGCACCCACGCGCACGCCGCGATCGAGGTATCGACCACGCAGGCCAGACACTTGCGGCTGAAGTCGTCGACCACAGGATGCGACAGCGCCGGCCGTCGCCCAGCGCGTCCGCGACGAAGTCGAGCGACCAGCGACGTTTGATTCGCATCGGGCAGAGCGAGCGGAGCGCGCGTGCCGATCGCACACTTGCGCGGGGCGCGTCCGCCGTAGGCCTTGCGGATTTCGTCGCGGAAGAACTGCAGGTCGGGGCTGGATTCGCGGCCCCAATGGAGGATGCCGCCGACGGTCTCCTCGCGCTCGACCTCGACGCGATTGCCGGCGACGTTTTTCTTTTCGATTTTAGGAACGACGCGACCGCCGATGCGCTCGATAAGTCTCCGCCGCTCTTCAGCATCGCCGGGATCGGGCAAGAGCGTCGCGATCAGCGCCGCGCGGCACGCCGCGAGCGGCCTCCGCGCCGGCCAGATATGCAGCGTCGAGATATGGCCGTGACGCACATTCTTCTCGTGCACGGAATCCAGCGACGCCTGCTTCAGCAGAAACGCTAGCTCGATCAGCCTGGGTTGATCGGACATGATCACGCCCTGTCGTCCAGAAGAAACCGCCCCTGAGCGTCGTAGCTTTCGCAACGGTCGCTACCAGCAGATTGCCAGAGGGTGTCAAAGACCGGCCGAAGCGAGACTGGTACATCGGCGGGCAGGTCTTCGATAAAGACTTCCGGAAGCAAGAGTTCGTCTCTGTCGATTCCGCGCCCGATGGGGAAGCCAGTTTCACGCTCTCTCACTATCCGAAAGTCTTTGACGCGCAGGAAAGAAAGGGCGCAAACCATGGGTGGTTCGATGCGCAGCTGCGGAAGTGTATTGAGGTAGTCTCGAAGGACACCGACGATTTGTTTCTCGAGTGCAGGCCACGGGATACATCCTCCCTGCCAATTGATCAGATAGGCTTCGACGGCTTCGATCGCGCCGCTTCTAAAGAGCTGAACGTATGAGTTTTGCTCAATCCATCGGAGAAACCCGTCAAAATTAGGTCGATTGCTCCATCCGTTCGAATATTTCCAACCAGGCGGTCGCAGCAAATTAATGTTGTTGCGCAGGGCCAACAGGTCGATGTTCGGGGCAGCCTCGAAAGCCGAGAGCGGGAGGATGTGCAGAATCACCCTGGCAGTTCCCTGTAGAGCCGAGGGTAGCTCTCCAGCGGAGATTCTGGCGACTCTCTCATAACGGAAATTGCGAATCCTTTCGGCAACCGAGTCGGAGAGAACGAAGGACGACCGAATTTGGTGCCAGTCCATCAGGTATTTACCGCGTTCGTTGCGCGCGTAGAAGCGATGGACTCCGCCCAGAGTAACCATATGGGGACCAGCCCAGCTTTTCGGGATGTGGACGAGAATCACGGGGCCCGTCGCAAAGCCGTTAATCGATTTGATCCGTACGGTCGGAACTCTGCGCTCGACCCCTGTGAGTTGAAAACTCTCAAGCCTTCGAATCTCCGTGTCGGCATTTATTCCCTGAAGCCCTTGGGCCGCTCCAGGAACCCCTGTCGGTCTGTTGTTCGCGTCTCGTTGCTCTTGTATTCCGAAGATAAGTAGCCCGCCTGACGTATTAGCGAACGACGTGAGGTCGGCGAGGTACTCGCGTTTGTCCTCCAAAGCATTGCTGGGCAATTGCTCCTTGTAATCAAGCTCGCGACCCTCGGGAACTTGGTTCGCAAGCAGTTGATCGATGTCAGCTTTGGTGATCTGCTCGAAGGGCTTAGCGAAAATCATGGGTCAAAGGTCTCTCACGTCAATTGATATTCCCTGACTGCTCATTTCCTTGGCCAAGAGCGGCCCGGCGTCTTTGACTTCATCTTTAAAAGGGATGTAGATAAGGCCTTGGATGTCCGACGGTCGTTCCATCTTCTGCTGGTCCTTCAGAAGGATGGCCACTCGCGGCCGGCCTAGTATTGCCAGCATCATCCCGAGCTCCAAGACGACGTTCTGTCTAGCTCGAAATGCTTTCTCTTCTGGATGCCCAGCCTTGTGGCCTTCGTCATCTGGCGTAGCAAGAACCACGGCGAACGCTGCCCTGTTTTGGTGCTTTTCGAGCTTCTCGATGAGCGTCTGACCCTCAGAGGGTAGTTGGTCCAGCAACAACGGGTTCAGCTTCCATCTTCGGAGCATGGCTTCGAGTTGGTCTCGGGCCACCGTGTCATGCCCGTATACTACGAATACATCGCGAGAAACGGATGGCTGCGGCGGTTCGCCCGAAGAGCCTGCTCCGAGCTCTCCCATCAGCTTTCGAACTATTTCGGGGTTTTTCCCTTGGACATTGAAGGTTCCCTTGTCGAAAATGTTAACTATCTGGCCCGACTTCAGGCGGATTTGCCATCCGGTGTCATTTCCCAGGCGCGATTCTTCAGACACTGCGTAGCCATTCCTTTCCAGATGACTACGGACCTCATCTTTCGTCATAATTGGCCTCGGCCTGAGAAAAGATTTCTTTCTCGTCGACGATGACGCCGCCTTTGGCCGTCGCGACGAGTTTATAAAAGGGATCCTGAACGCGTAGCAACCACGGGCTGGGTGTGGCGCAATCGTACACCACATAGAGCCAGTATCGCTCGCGGTAATTGCAGGCGCGGCTCCATCCGTTCTCGGTGAGCTCGATATCGCCGACGCCCGCGCGGCCCTTGACTTCGGCCGCGTGTAACGCCCGATGCTTGCGATGGATATGAAATAGGCCTAGCACACACATCAGGTGATTCGCGATGCGGACCAATATCGTGATTGACGACACTTGATGAAGCGCGCGATGCGCGCGTCGGGCGCCAGGACCAAGCGCGAAGCGGTCGAAGCCGCGCTCCGCCTGATGGTCAGCATCAAGCAGCAGGAGCGGATTCGCCGGCTGCGCGGAAAGCTCCGTTGGGAGAGCGACTTGAAGGGGATGCGGCGCAGCCGCTTCATCAGCGAATCATTCTAGTCGATTCCTCCGTCTGGATCGATTACTTCAACGGGCGGGCGACCGGCGAAACCGATTTGCTGGATCGCTTGCTCAGCGCTCAGCGGCTGTTGCTCGGCGATCTGATTCTGGTCGAGGTATTGCAAGGTTTTCGCTCGGACCTGGACTTTCATCGCGCGCGCCGGGTGCTGGGGATGCTGCAATGTGTGACGATTGGCGGGCCGGATACGGCCATTGCGGCGGCGCAGAACTTTCGCGCGCTCAGGCGGCGCGGCGTTACGGCGCGCAAGACGATTGATGTCCTGATCGCAACTTTCTGCATCATCAAGGGTCACGAACTTCTGCATTGCGACCGCGATTTTGAGGCGTTCGAGCGTTATCTCGGCCTGCGCGTTCTTAAAGGCTGACGCCAGCATGGCTTAAACGCTTGCCGCCCTGAAAACCTCGGTTTCATCGATAATCACGCCGCCCTTGGCGGTGGCGGCCAGCCTGCAAAAACGGGGCCTGCACGCGCAGCAGGCGCGGGTTCGGCGTGGCGCAATCGTAAACCACATAGAGCCAGTAGTGGTCGCGCGAATTGCGCGCGCGGCTCCATTCATTCTCGGTGAGCTCGATATCGCCGACGCCGGCGCGGCCTTTGACCTCGATCGCGCGCCCCTCGAATACGGTAGATTTCCCGCTGGTCGCGCCGAAAGCCGGGCGGTTCGAGAGGATGTCAAAGCCGGGGTTGTCCGAAAGCCCCGCCGCGCGCGCGAGCGCCGGCGTCGATACGTCGCGCGGCGTCCATCCCTGAGCGCTTTCGTATTCGGCGGCGATCCGGACCGCGACCTTCTCGATCTCGGCGTCGTGGCGCTTTTTGTCTTCCGGGGTAGGACGACGGAACGGCGAGCGCGTGGGCGAGAAAAGTGACCTCGCGCGGCCCGATCAGTTCCGGCTCGCGCCGGAGCGCGGTGAGCGCCTCCTGCTTTAAGTCTTCGAGCGAGCGCTGACGATTCTTGATCCGCTCAAGCTCGGCCGCCGCGCGCGAATCGCCCTCGCGGGCTTTGTTGGCGGTGATTACGCGCTGGGCGAGCAGCGCGTCTTCTTCATAGCGGTAGCCCGCTTCGATAAAGCGCTCGCGCTCGGGCGGGCTCGCAAGCATCGCCGAGCGATGCCGATCGGCGAGAGGCTTGGCGATCTGTTCGCTAGTGAAAGCGGCGGCGAGTTCGGTTGCGGCTTGCGCCTGCGCCGCGAACGAACGCACAGCGAGCGGGATTCCGCCGGGACCGCCGCGCATCAACAGCAGATGCTCGACCGGGCATTCCTCGATCCGGCCCGCGCTGTCCTCCCGCAAGCCGATTAGCCGATATTCGATCGGTTCTTCCGCTCGAAGCGCGCCAAATTCCTGGTCGGCCCCGCGAACGATCCGAAGCACTCGGCGGATGAGGCGGCGCGTCAGCATCTCTCGTATGTAAAGGCCGGCCATGATCGTCTTGCCGGCGCCGGCGTCGTCGGCCAGCAGAAAGCGAAGCCGCGGCTGCGACAACATGTGCTGGTAGACGGCGATTCGCTTGTGCGGGAGCGGATCGATGCGCGAGATTTCGGTCGCGAAGGCGGGGTTGAAGATATAGCCGTAGGAAAGACGCTCCGCCTCGGCGACGGCGCGGACGACCTCGGGGTCGGCGGAGAAGTCGAGCCTTGGGGTTACATCAGACTGCGATTCGCGGCCATCGGCTCGACTCGAACCAGGTTCAGTCGGCCGCTGTAGCGCTTTCGGCAGCTATGAAAGAATCATCAATGATCCCTTGATTTGAAGGGGTGCCGCCGGTGGCTGGTTAGCGACAATTGTTTGTAACGGAATAGTCGGGGCGTTATTGCTGGAGAATCAAGCAGATTCTCGGTAGCAGGCTGCGAAGCCTGTGGGGGGTTCAATTACCCCCGCCTCCACCAAAATTCTGTAGAAAATTCGGGTCTTTTTCTGAACACCCCCTTGGGGGGGCAGGTCAGGGGTCCGGTTTCTTCACCGACCGTGCGGGTGGCCAGGTCCGGTGAACCGATCTAAGCGCCGGCGGGAAATCGCGAATTTGATCGTCATCTCCCGCGCCGCGCCCGATTGTTCGTCAGATCGTGGTGAAGCGGAGAACCGCGCGAGCGGCGACGCCCTCAAAACACATAGGTCTCTGCGCAAGCGCCCGTCAACGATAGCTCAAACGCTCGAGGTGTTCCGGATACCGTGCCCCCTGAACTTCGATCGCGGAGGCGGCGTGTTCGATTTCGCGAAGCTCGTCGCGGCTTAGTTCGACGTCTGCCGCTCCGATATTCTCCTCGAGCCGCGCGAGTTTGGTGGTTCCAGGAATCGGAACGATCCATGGCTTCTGCGCGAGCAGCCATGCGAGCGCGATCCGGGCCGGCGTCGAATGTTTTCGCGCTGCGACCCTGGCGAGCAGATCGACCAAGGCCTGATTGGACTTGCGAGCATCGGCGCTGAAGCGCGGGATGGTGTTGCGGATATCGTTGCCCTCGCTGAATCTGGTCTTTTCGTCGATTGCGCCGGTGAGAAAGCCCTTACCAAGCGGGCTGTACGGAACGAAGCCGATACCGAGCTCCGCACAGGTCGAAAGCACTTCCTCTTCGGGACGCCGCCACCAAAGCGAGTATTCGCTTTGAATTGCCGCGACCGGCTGAACCGCATGCGCCCGCCGGATTGTCGAGGCGGCGGCTTCGGACAACCCGAAATGCTTCACCTTGCCTTGTGCGATCAGGTCCTTCACGACGCCCGCGACATCTTCAATCGGCACGTCCGGATCGACTCGATGCTGGTACAACAGATCGATCGACTCGATTTGAAGCCGCTTGAGTGACCCCTCGACGGCCCGCCTGATCTGCTCCGGACGGCTGTTGAGACCTCCGTGGTGCTTCCCCGTGTCCGGATCGATGTCCCAGCCGAATTTGGTCGCGATTACAACGCGGCCTTTGAACGGGGCCAGCGCTTCACCCACCAGTTCTTCGTTCGCGAAGGGTCCGTAGGTTTCGGCGGTATCAAAAAACGTTACTCCCCGTTCAACGGCGGCCCGAATAAGTGCAATTCCATGCGTCTTATCGACGGCCGGGCCGTAGCCTACGCTGAGTCCCATGCATCCGAAACCGATCGCCGATACTTCAAGGTTGCTTACGAGTTTGCGTGTTTGCATCGTTATCGTTCCTGTTTTTTTCATCGAAGGCTCCGGCGCGGTCAGCGCGGCAAAACTTTAAGCGCTGCCGAGCGCGCCTTGGAACTTACCATCATGTTGACGTACTGCGCCCCCTGGCTACGGTACTTCGCGCGATACGCGGCGTCGATCGCGTCGGTGAGTTCGGGGTCGGCTTCAACAAAGCTCACCTCCTTCGCCATCTCACCCGCCCGGATTCGACCTTCACCTCGCCGCCGAGCGCCGCGAAACCAGCCGGAATCCGGACCATAGGCGGAGCGGACGTAGAGATCGTCGCCGAGGCGAACGATCCAGACCGTGACCGGCTTCCGCGGACGGCCGTCGCGTCCGAGTGGCGCAATCGCGATTTCTTCCGCCGCTGCCAGCTTGCTGAGCTCGTCGCGCGTCCAACTCTTCATGCGCGATCTCCTTTGTCCTCAAGATATTTTCTTCGGCACCATCTGTCGGCGGTGCCAATTAGCTCAACCTCGAATGTAAGGCGCGGCGGATTTCCCGACTAGATGGTAGAATATGCATGAAGCTATGAAGGAAGCTCATGAATGCGCCGCGACCATCTGTATGATCTTGGGGTCTTTATAGCCGTCGCCCGCGAGCGCAGCTTCACCCAGGCGGCGGCGAAGCTCGGCGTTTCGCAATCGGCCCTGAGTCACGCCGTGCGGGCGCTCGAGGCGCGGCTCGGCCTCCCTCTCCTGGTTCGCACGACGCGAAGCGTCTCGCCCAGCGAGGCGGGCGAGCGTCTGCTTGACGCGGTCGGTCCCAGGTATGAGGAAATCGCCGCCGCGATCGCGGCTTTAGGTGAACTACGCGCCAAACCTGCGGGCACGATTCGGATCACCGCTACCGAGCATGCGGCGGATAGCGTGCTCTGGCCGAAGCTGCCCAATTTCCTCCGCAAATATCCGGAGATAAAGGTCGAGATCGCTATCGACTACGGACTTACGGATATCGCGGCGGAACGCTACGACGCGGGCGTGCGATGGGGCGAACAGGTCGCCAGAGACATGATCGCCGTGCGAATCGGACCGGATATGCGGATGGCGATCGTGGGCGCGCCGTCGTATTTCGCGAAACGGCCACCGCCCCGAACACCGCATGACCTGACGGAACACAATTGCATCAATCTCCGTCTGCCGAATCACGGGCTCTATGCGTGGGACCTGGCAAAGGGAAAGCGCAAACTGTATGTCCGAGTCGATGGCCAACTGATCTTCAACAGTACCTACAAGATAGTCAGCGCGGCTGTGGCCGGGCTCGGGCTGGCCTATGTGCCCGAGGGCCTGGTGCGGCCGCATATCGCCCGGGGCGATCTTAGGGAAGTGCTCAAGGACTGGTGCCCGCTGTCTTCGGGCTACCACCTTTATTATCCGAGCCGCCGCCAGGTCAGCCCTGCTTTCGCCCTGTTCGTCGAAACTCTGCAGCGAGGGTGCTGATTCGCCAGCGATCATTTGAAACTACTGTGCGCTCGCGGGCGGCGGATCCTCACAGCTCGGCGCTGCGGCAAGTCTGGTTCCGTTATGGCCGTTGAGAAGGTGTGCTCCGAGCACAACGAGAGAGGGCTATGCTTGCGTAAACTGGGAATAGGGCCTTTTGAGAGCGAGGCCATCGTAGGGTGAAAATGCCGTAACATATTCGTAACACATTTGCGCTAAAAGAATCCGAACTCTCGAAAAAAGGAGCGCCCCATCGGCGGGCACCGAAAGAATGACCGTGCGGCCAAGACCTCTGAATCTGTTTGCTTACCTCACCTGTGCGTTGCTCGTGACCTGCGCGCTATTCCTGCCGGGACAGAGCCGCGCGGCAACCGAACTGACAGGGGCGGGCTCGACCTTCGACTACCCGTTCTTTTCCAGGGCCTTTTACCAGTATACGCAGAACAATCCGGACGTCACCGTGAACTATCAGTCGATTGGCAGTGGCGGCGGGATTCAACAGTTCATCGCCAAAACCGTTGATTTCGGCGCCAGCGACGTGCCGATGAACGCGGCGGAATTGCAGCGCGCCGGCGGCCCCGTGCTGCAGATTCCCGTGACGCTCGGCGGCGAGGCAATCTGTTACAACCTGCCCGGGATCGATTCGGGCCTCAAGTTCACCCCCGACCTTATCGCCGACATCTATCTGGGGAAGGTGACCAAATGGAATGATCCGGCGCTTCAGAAGCTGAATCCGAACGCGAAACTGCCCGACATGCCGATCATGGTCGTTCACCGCTCCGACGGTTCCGGCACGACCTACATCTTCACCGACTTCCTCAGCACGATATCGAGCGAATGGAAGCAGAAGGTCGGCACGGGAAAGAGTGTAAGCTGGCCGGCGCCGAGCAGCGTAGGCGGCAAGGGTAATGAAGGCGTCGCCGGCCAGGTCCGACAGTCAGCGGGCGCGATCGGCTACGTCGAGCTCGCCTATGTGCTGCAAAATCACATCACCTATGGCCAGCTTCAAAACAAGGCCGGCGCGTGGGTTTCGCCTTCGATCGAAACCGTCGCCGCCGCCGCGGCGACCAAGCCGACGGTTAGCGCCACGGACTTCTCGATCGTCAACGCGGCGGGCGCCAATTCCTATCCCATAAGCGGTTATTCGTGGGTGATGGTCTATCAGAAGCCGGCCGACCCGGCGCGCGCCGCACTGGTTAAGAAGGTGTTGAGCTGGTTGGTGACCGACGGTCAGGAAGTCGCCAAAGCCGTCAGTTATGTGCCGCTTCCGCAAAACGTCCAGAAGGTTGCGCTCGACACGCTCGGACGGATGGAAGTTGGCCACTGAAAGCCGCAGTGGCAACGCCGCCACCTGCTTCGGGACGCTTAACCGCCGATGGCACGGCGACTGACCTCACCTATGGCACCTCATGCAAGTATTGAGCGCCACGAGTACCCTGCCCTGGTGACTGAAACCCAGGTGCGGCGGGGCGTGGCGGCGCGCACGAACGCGCGCAATTCGCTGATGCGGCGCTGTTTCCCTTTGATGGTCGGCAGCGCCACCGGGATCTTCGTCCTTATAATCGCGGCGCTGTTCGTTGAGCTGCTGGTGAATTCCCTGCCCTCGATTCGTCAGTTCGGGCCGGGTTTCCTCTGGAGCAGCGAATGGAATCCCGTAACCGAACGCTTCGGCGCACTGCCCTTCATCTATGGGACGATCGTCAGTTCGCTCATTGCGCTCGCGATCGCCGCCTGGATCGGAATCCTTGGCGCCGCCTTTCTCGCGGAATTCTCGCCGCGCTATCTCGCGACTCCGCTCGGGTTCATCATTGAACTGCTCGCGGCGGTGCCAAGCGTCGTGTATGGCTTGTGGGGATTATTCTGCCTCGCGCCGGCGATGCAGCACTACATCGAGCCGGCCCTGCAGCGATACCTCGGCTTTCTGCCGATCTTCAGCGGCCCCGCATACGGGGTGGGACTGCTGACCGCCGCGCTGATCCTCGCGCTCATGATAGTGCCGACGGTAATCGCGATTTCGCGCGACCTGCTGCAGGCGGTGCCGGCCGAGATGCGCGAAGCGCTGCTCGCGCTTGGCGCAACGCGCTGGGACACGTTCAAGATGGTGGTGCTGCCTTATGCCCGCGCCGGAATCTTCGGCGCCTGCATTCTCGCTCTGGGCCGCGCGCTCGGCGAGACCATTGCGACCACCATGGTGATCGGCAACCGCCCGGCAATCTCGCTATCGCTACTGGCGCCGAGCTACACCCTTTCCAGCGTGATCGCCAACGAGTTCACCGAGGCAACGACCCGGCTCTACCTCAGCGCTTTGATCGAGCTCGGTCTCGTGCTGTTCCTGATCAGCGTGCTGGTCAACTCGCTAGCGCGCCTGCTGATGCGCGCCGTATTCGGCACGGTGGTGCGTCCATGAGCGGCCGCGATCACACCCGGTGGCGGCGTTTGCGCGCCGCCGCGGGCATTTTTGGCACCGCCCTATGCGCCGGCACGGCCGCGGCCCTGCTGCTGATCATCCTCGGCTACGTCGTTCAGCAGGGCGCAACGGCCATCGACCTGCCGTTTTTGACCCAGATCCCGCGCCCCGTCGGTATCGAGGGGGGCGGCGTCGCCAACGGTATCGTGGGCAGTCTGATCATCGTCGGTATCGCCACCCTTGGCGCGATCCCCATAGGCATTCTGACGGGGATCTACCTTGCGCTCTATGGACGCGGACGTTTTCCCGACGTCGTTCGCTTCATGTCCGATGTGCTCTCCGGCATTCCGAGCATCGCCATTGGTCTGTTCGCCTATACCGTATTGGTGCAGCCGATGGCGCATTTCTCGGCGGTTTCCGCCTCGTTCGCTTTCATGGTCATGATGCTGCCGATTATCGTCAGGGCGACGGAGACCGCGATTCTGAGCGTGCCGGGCACGATCTACGAAAGCGCGCTGGCCCTGGGCTCGTCGAACTACGCGGCGATCGTGCACGGCGTTCTGCCGGCGGCGCGGCCGGCGATCGTGACCGGGCTCTTGCTCGCGGTTGCGCGGGTCACCGGCGAGACCGCGCCGCTCCTGTTCACGGCCTTCGGTAGTCAGTTCTGGGTGCTCAATCCGCTGCGTCCGATGGCGGAACTGTCGCTGCAGATTTTCACCTACGCGCTGTCGCCCTACGAATCCTGGCATCAACAGGCGTGGGCGGGGGCGCTCCTGCTGATTGTCGCGGTGTTTGCGCTGAACCTCCTTGCGCGCCTGATACTCACGCGGCGCGCCCGCGTCTGAGGCGGCCACGCGGTGCTGAATCCCGCCGCTGGGTTACGGAAATCGGCAAAATGGACCTGGCGGCGTGACAGGCGGCCGGAGCGAAGAGGCGGCGCAGGATGCCGATACGAGTTGGAGTCAACGGCTTTGGCCGCATGGGCCGGCTGGCGCTGCGCGCCGCAGTGGAGCGCCCTGAAATTAGCATCGTGCATATCAACGAGCTCAAGGGCGACCCTTATACTGCCCTCACCTGCTCGGATTCGACAGCGTCCATGGTCGTTGGCGCGTGCCGCTTGCTGCCGATGCGCGCCAGCTCAGCGTGAACGGGGAAACCATTGCCTACAGCAGCTTCGACGCCCCGGGCAAAGTGTCATGGGCCGCGCCGGAAGGCGAGTTGCGCGGAATTCTCGGTTTCGAGGATCGTCCGCTGGTCTCGGTCGATTTCGTGAACGATTCACGTTCCGCGATCGTCGATGGACCCTCGACCATGATCGTCGACGGTACTCAGGTCAAAATTATCGCCTGGTACGACAACGAATGGGGCTACGTCATCGCCTGGTCGAGCTTGCCGCGAAGGTCGCCTCGAGTCTGCCGGTGGCCAAAGGGGTCGCCGCGGCGAAATAGGTGGGCGTCTGCGGCTTTGGTGCTGGCTGCCGCTACATTGTTCGTCAAGCTGCCGCGTGCCCGGGCGATCCCAGTCACCGTCCAGCTATCCGAGGCTGATGCCTGATACTGACCACGGCGCCACACCGCGCATTTGCATTTTCGCGCGATGAGACAATTATGAATTGCCAGCTGCGAACCAGTGATGTGGCCGCTGTGTGCATAAAGTAGACGATTCTCCGAGCTTCGGGGCGACGGTTTCGCTCAAGGCGCCGGCAACCTTGGACCGCCGACACCGACATCCCGTCGACGCCGGTGTCGAGTCCGGGAGGCTACGCGCAATCGCGAAGGAAATGAAATATGGAAAATAAGGAAGCGATCAAGGAGCAGGTCAGGGCGCACTATGCCCATCAGGCCGAGCGCGTCCGCCAAACCGGCACCAAAGCCTGCTGCTGCGGCAGCTCCTCGGCGGATCCGGCTACGGCGAAGCGCGACCCCATCACCTCGAACCTTTACGCGGCCGAGGAAACCGCCGAACTGCCGACTGACGCCGTTGCCGCCTCGCTCGGATGCGGCAATCCGACGGCGCTCGCCGAGCTCAAGCCGGGCGAGACCGTGCTCGACCTCGGCTCCGGCGGTGGCATCGACGTGCTCCTGTCGGCGCGCCGCGTCGGTCCGCGCGGCAAAGCCTACGGCCTTGACATGACCGACGAGATGCTCGCGTTGGCGCGCGAGAATCAGCGCAAGGCCGGCGTGGTCAACGTCGAATTCCTCAAGGGTGAGATCGAGCGGATTCCCCTGCCCGATAACTCGGTCGACGTGATCATATCCAACTGCGTGATCAATCTGTCCGCCGACAAGGATCGTGTGCTGGTCGAGGCCTTACGGGTCCTGAAGCCGGGCGGACGCTTCGCGGTGTCCGACATTGTCGTTCGCGGCGCGCTGCCAGACGCGATTCGCCGCCGGCTCGAGCTGTGGGCCGGATGTATCGCCGGAGCCCTCGAGGAGACGGAATATCGGTCGAAACTGGCCGGCGCCGGCTTCGAGCAGATCGCTATCGAACCGACGCGAATCTACAGCGCGGCTCAAGCGAAGGAGTTTCTCGGCGATACTCCCGACGCGGACCAGCTTGCGCAGATGGCTGACGGCAAGTTCATGAGCGCATTCGTGCGCGCCCGCAAACCCGTCTGAGTCCCGCAAGCCCGGAACTTACCATCGCCGCACCGCCAGGGTAGCTCGTGGCCGGGCTTCACAGGGCTTGCCACCATATCAGCGGCGCTGGCAATCGCGATCGCGCGCCAGTTCGGCGCGGCTCTGGATCACGGTCATCGCTGCCGCGCCGCGCGGAGCCTTTGCAAGGCAGCCCACGGCGCATAACCGTCGACCGAGTTGTCATCCTGATACCCCGCTTGATCTGATATCCCGCCGCGTCCGCTGACGACCGCGTCGGTTTGGCGCCGCGCAGACCGCGCTGCGCCAAACTGCGGTCAATGCGCGAGCCCGCCTGCGCGCGCTTGTGGGTGGTTTTTCGGAGCTGCGAATTCTGATACGACGCGCTTGACATCGTCGGCAGATTTTGAGAATCATTCTCAGTATCATGAGAACTCGCAACTTGTCCCTGCTGGTCGCCCTCTGCGCCATCGTCACCTGCCCCATCCTCGCGCAGGCGGATTCGACGCCGATCACCATCCGTTTTCATGACCATCGCTGGGAGCCGCTGTCGTTGACCGTTCCCGCCGGACAACCGTTGACCATCAGGGTGCTCAACGACAGCCAGGAGACCATCGAGTTCGAAAGCTTCAAGTTGAATCGCGAACAGGCGATGACGCCCGGTCAGACGATCCAGGTTCGCCTGCCTGCCCTGAGCCCCGGCTCTTACGACTTTTACGACGATTTTCACCAGGACGTGCCTCAGGGAAGCATCATTGCGAAATGACCGAGCCAGTGCCGCCGCGCGACAGAAAGCGGAAGTGGATTTGGTGGGCGGTCGGGGTGCTCGCGATGGTTTTTGGCCTGATGCAATTGTTTCCCGCTACTGAAACGAATCCTGAAGTGCTAGGTGATCTCGCGGCCCCGCCGGCGGTTGCAAAGATCCTCAGACGTTCCTGCTACGACTGTCATTCCAACGAGACGCGCTGGCGATGGTACAGCAGGATCGCGCCGATTTCCTGGGTGATCGCCAGTCACGTCAACGCCGCGCGCCAGCAACTCAACTTTTCCGAATGGGCGACCTATTACCCGCAGACGCGGGTCCGAAAACTGGAATGGATGGGCCGCGCGCTCCAGACCGAGCAGATGCCGCCGACGGCATACCTGCTGTTCCATCCGGATGCGCGTCTGAGCCCCGATGAGCGCGCCGAGCTGGAACGCTGGATCGCCGCGTCTCTCAACCAACCCGGAAGCTAAAACCTGCAGAACATGGGGGATCAAAGAATGCACAGGGTCTATTTTTGTCTCGGCGTCTGCCTGATCGCGTTGCTAAGCCTGGCGGTGCTGCCGCCGCGGGTTTTCGCGCAAATCGATCCGTGGGAGTTCGAGGTCTATCCTTACGCGACCGAAAGCCGCGGCGTGCTGGAAATCGAAAGCGACAACGCGGTAGTCGCCAACGGCCACAACAGCGCGCCCAACGGCACAGCGGCGGGGACTTATCCGAGTCAGGGGATGTGGTACAGCGGCGAGGAATTCACTTACGGCCTGACTGATCGCATCGAAACCGCAGCCTATATTACCTTCGCTCAGCCGCGCGGGCATGGCTTCTGGTGGGCGGGAGATAAGTTCCGCTTCCGCGGCCGGCTGTTCGACGAAGGTGTACTGCCCGTGGACGTCGGATGGTACGCGGAACTGGAATGGCACAAGACGCCGCAGTTTGACGACGCCGATCTCGAGCTCGAACTGAAACCGATTATCGAAAAGGATCTGGGGCCTTTTTCGCTGGTGCTCAACCCGGTTTTCGAAAAACCGCTCTACGGCGCCGGCCACGATCAGGGGTTCGAATTCGGCTATCGCAACGGCGCCTACTATCGATGGCTGCGTTATCTGTCACCCGGCGTCGAGTTTTACGGCGGTGTCGGCCTGATCGACGACACCGATCCGTTGAGCGAGCAGCAGCACTATATTTTCCCGGTGGCCTGGGGTGAGCTGCCGCACGGTCTCGAATACAGCGTCGGTCCGGGCTTCGGCTTAACCCGCGGATCGGACCACGTGCTGGTGAAGTTCAATATCGAGCTCGAACACTTCATCGGCGCGCTCTTCGGTCCCTCGAGCGAAACCGGATGGTTCTTCTAAGCGGCGGCGCGCCGCGGACGGATGCGCAAGCGCACGGGCATGTGCTTGATGCCGCCGACGAAGTTCGAGCGCATCCGTTGAATCGGCCCGGTCATCTCGGCGTAATCGAGGCGTTCCATCAGTTGGCGGAACATGATCTGTAGTTCGAGACGGGCGAGGTTGGCGCCGAGACAGTAGTGCTCGCCGATCCCGAAGGCCAACTGCGGGTTAGGATTGCGCGTGATATCGAATCGGAACGGCTCGGCGAAAACCTCCTCGTCGCGATTGGCCGAGGGATAGAACAGCGCAAGGAAATCGCCGGCATGAATCTGCTGGCCGCGCAAAACGGTGTCGCGGCTCGCGATGCGGGTGAACTGAACGACCGGCGAAACCCATCGCAGGATCTCTTCGGTGGCGGTCGGAATGAGCCCGAGGTCGCCGCGCAGCCGCTGCCATTGCTCCGGATGCTGCATCAGGGCGTAGAGACCGCCGCTGATCGCGTTGCGCGTGGTTTCATTGCCGGCGATGATGAGCAGCGCAAAATACGAGAGCTGCTCGAACAGAGGCATCGGCTGGCCGTTGACCTGGGCGTGCGTGAGAGCGGTCGACAGGTCGTCGCGCGGGGTCTTTTGGCGATCGGCAATAAGCCCGCTGAAGTACTCGAAGAAATCGAGCCGCGCGCGTTCGACATTCTCCTTGATGCTTTCCGTGCGATGGAACTCTTCGTCTTCGGCCGCGATCATTTCATTGCTCAGCCGGAACATCCGATCCCAGTCCTGGCGCGGAATGCCGAACATCTCGGAAATAACTGCGAGCGGCAGCCGGGCGGCGACCTCCGTCACGAAATCGCATTCACTGCGATCGACTACTTCGTCGAGCACCGCCGCTGTCACCTCTTCGATCTGCTCGCGCAGCTTGCCGATGGCATGGGGCGTGAAGCGCTTGTTGACCACGGCCCGGTAGGCGCCGTGCTGCGGCGGATTCATCGTCAGCAGCGTGTGGAAGACCGGCTCCTCGCTGCGCGGCTGGTCGGGGTTTTTTTTGAAGACAAACAGGGGACGGTCGGGCGGCACGGAATTGAAGAGGTCCGGCCGGCGCGAGACTTCGAGCAGGTCGGCGTGTTTCGTGATCGCCCAGAACGGCGGATGGATGTTCTCCCGTTGATACCAGTAGACGGGGGCTTCACGACGCAGCAGCGCCCATTCCTCGTGTGGATACCCGCGCTGAACGAACAGATCCGGATCGACGATATCAATCGAATTCAACGTCATGCCTGCCATAGCACCTCCTCACTTTTCCCTGGCCGAGCGGTCGCGACTGAGTGCGGTTGGCTGCAACAACTTAAACGCCCGAGGCTGCGGCAGCCGAAGCCTCGCGCCGCGGCAGCATCCGATATCGAATCGGCATGTGCTTGATCCCGCCGACGAAACTCGACCGCATCCGCTCGATCGGCCCCGTCAGTTCGACCTCAGCCAGCCGGTCAATCAGTTGCCGAAACATGATCTGCAGCTCGAGTCGCGCAAGGTTGGCGCCGAGGCAGTAATGCTCGCCGATGCCGAAGGCGACGTGCGGATTGGGATTGCGTCGAATATCGAATTCGAAAGGATCGACGAAAACCTCTTCGTCCCGGTTGGCTGACGGATAGAACAGCGCCAGGACCTCACCCTCGCGGATCTTTTGACCGCGTAGCTCGGTATCGCGGGTGGCGATACGGGTGAACTGGATAACCGGCGATACCCACCGAATGATCTCGTCCACCGCGCTCGGAATCAGCCCGGGATCGCGTCTCAGATCCTGCCACTGCTCCGGATGCTGAACGAGCGCGTAAAGCCCGCCGGTGATAGCGTTCCGCGTGGTTTCATTGCCGGCGATAATCAACAGCGCGAAGTAGGAAAGCAGCTCGAAGGGCTGCATCGGCTCGCCATCGACGCGCCCGTGCGTCAGCGCGCTTGCCAGGTCGTCGCGCGGCGTTTGGCGACGATCTTCGATGAGGCCGCTGAAATATTGAAAGAACTCCATACGCGCGCGTTCGAGGGTATCGGCGATCCCGCGGGTATCGCGATATTCAGGATCCGACGGACCGATCATTTCATTACTCAGACGGAACATCCGGTCCCAGTCGCTGCGCGGGATTCCGAACATCTCGCAGATCACCGCAAGCGGCAGGCGGGCCGAAATCTGCGTGACGAAGTCGCCGTCAGTACGGTCCATGGCGCTGTCGAGGACCTGCGCCGTGACCTGTTCGATCTGATTGCTCAATTGTCTTACCGCCTGCGGCGTGAAGCGGCGATTGACCACCGCGCGATAAGCGCCGTGCGTCGGCGGATTCATGTTAAGCAGTTGATGAAGAACCGGTTCGTCCAACTCGCGCTCGTTCGGGTCGTGCTCGACGATAAAGAGCAGGCGGCGCTCGGCGGGGAGCGCGTTGAACAGCTCGGGCTGGCGCGAAACCTCGATCAGGTCGGAGTGCCGGGTAATCGCCCAGAATGGATGAACATTCGGACGCTCGTACCAGTACACCGGGGCTTCGCGGCGCAACAGCGTCCATTCCTCGTGCGGATAGCCGCGCGCGACGTAAAGATCGGGATCAATGATATCGAGGGAATCAAGCGTCATCGCCGCCATAAGACAACTCCGCGCCCATGAATGAACCGTCGTTCAGTCAACCATAGCACGGCGCCGGATGCGAACCTACTGCAATTGTGACCTTTCAATCCTCCGCGCGCCCGAATTTATTACGATCCGCAGGGGCGCCAATCGCGCGATACCCGGCAGCCGGCGCCTCAGTTCGAGCCGCGCTTCAGCGCATCAGGCCGGGATCATTCATGCGCGGCAGGCGAAACCAGATATCGTTGCAGAAGTCCATTTCTTCCTTATCAAGCGTCAGCTCGGTGGCCGGCAATGATTGCCGAAGTTGCGCCGCGGAGGTCGCGCCAACGATCGCCGAGGTGATTGTCGGTTGGGCCAGCATCCACGCGATCGCGACCTGGGTAAGCGGCTTGTTGCGCTGGGCAAAGTAATTCATCAACTCGCCGACCGCAGCGAACTGCGCATCGTGCCAGTAGCGCTCGCGATAGATCTTGAGCGCGCGGCCTGAGATAAAGCCGAAGCGCGCTTCTCGCGGCGGCTCGGCGTTCGCCTGATATTTGCCCGTCAGGAATCCGCCAGCGAGCGGATTATAGGCGATCACGCCGATTCCATGATGTTCGCACAGGGGCAGGAGCTCGTGCTCGATCTCGCGGAACAGCAGATTGTAGCGCGGCTGCACGCAATCGAAGCGTGCCACCCCGTGCTTGTCGCTCAGCCACAGCGCGGTGGCCAGCAGCCAGGCCTTGAAGTTCGAGCATCCGATGTAACGGACCTTGCCCTGACGCACGAGGTCATCGAAGGCGCGCAGGGTCTCGTCCAACGGCGTATCGGGATCGGGCGCGTGGGCCTGGTACAGGTCGATATAATCGGTCTGCAGGCGTTTCAGGCTGGCCTCGACGGCCTCGAGAATATGCTTGCGCGAGAGCCCGCCGTCATTCGGTCGCGGTCCCATCGGCACCCAGCACTTGGTCGCGAGCACAATCTGATCGCGCTTGCCCTTGAGCCACTTGCCGATGATCGTCTCGGTGCGGCCGACGGTTTCGAGCGTCCCACCCATCGGATAGCCGTCCGCCGTGTCGAAGAAGTTGACGCCGTTTTCGACGGCGGTGTCCATGATCGCGAAGCTGGTCGCTTCGTCGCACTGCAGGCCGAAGGTCATCGTGCCGAGGCAGATTTCGGAGACCTTCAATCCTGTTCGCCCCATCTTTTTGATCTTCATTCGTATCCTCTCCCTGGCAGCTGGTGATTATTGCCTGCGAGTTGCGTGCGCGCGATGCACCAGAGATGCTGCTCGACATGGATCGCTTGACGCTATTCGGCGTGATCGCCGTTGCCCTGATGCTCATCTGTTATGCGCTCGAGCACCGCAGCCACTGGTTCGTCCTCGCCTTCGCCGGATCCTGTGCCCTGGGGTCGGCGTACGGCTTTCTGCAAGGAGCGTGGCCGTTCGGCGTAGTCGAAGCGGTGTGGTCGTTGGTTGCCCTGCGCCGATGGTGGTGGCGACTCTAGGGGCGCGTCATCCTGCCCCGCCCTTGGCTTTGCCCGACGAATTGTCGATTGGATTTTGTGACTGTGATTTAGTCCACCACGCCTGTATCTTATCCCAGCAGCGTTTACGGGGGATGCGATGGGGCGCAGCGCCATTGTTAGTCTTTTGCTGGTTTGTGTTATCTTTTGCAAAGCGCCTTTGACGGACGCACAGTCCACCTGCTCGCCGTGTTCCTTAACCGTACAGCAGTTTCAGAAAATATCGCCGAAGTCCGTGACGATCACCAGCGCCTGTGAAGAAACGACACCGGTGAACTTTTGCGAAGTGATTGGCGCGCTGGTCTCCGATCGCCGCAAGCATGACTCGATCAAGTTCGAGGTCGCCCTCCCGGACGCGTCGGCATGGAACGGCAAATATGTATTCATCGGCAATGGCCTTTTTGGCGGCAAGCTGCCGACGCCGGGCGACGGCGGCGACTTCGCACAAGCGCTCACCGACGGATATGCGGTCGCCGCCACCGATACCGGCCACAACAGTTGCGATAATACCAACGACGCCACAAAGGGGGATTGCGATCTGACTGAGGCCGCCTGGGCGCTGCATAATCTGCCGTCGGTAAAGGATTTTGCCTACCGCGCGGTCCATCGCAGTACGGTTGCGGCGCGCAAGATCGTCAAACGCTTCTACAATTCGACCATAACCGAGGCCTACTTCCAGGGCTGCTCAACCGGAGGCCGCCAGGCGCTGGTCGAAGCCGAGAAGTATCCCGACGATTTCGACGGCATCATTGCCGGAGACCCGGCGGCCGGGAACATCTTCGCCGGCTTCAACTGGAACGAGCAGGCGCAGTTGCAGATCGCCTCGCCGACGCCGAGCCCCTCGCTCGACTATCCCGCAATCCGCCTCATCGATACCGCGGTCCGCGCGCTTTGCGGCGAGACGACGCCGGGGCTTACCACCACGCCGCTGATTCTTGATCCGCCGACCTGCCCGTTCCAGAGCGCTCCCGCCACGACACCGAACAGCCTAGCTTCACTCGAATGTACCTCCGGTCAGACCAGCGGATGCCTGACGGCCAATCAAATCGCGACGGTTAACGCGTTCCTCGACGGTCCGGTCGATACCACTGGCGCGCAAATCTATCCCGGCTACAGTCCGAGTGATCCGGGCGATACCACCAATGGTGACACGGGCTGGTATTCGTTCACCGATTGCACGCAGTTCGATATTACCGACCCTGGCGGATGTATCCCGCCGGTGCCGCCCTACCCTCCCACCTACGCGCCAGAGCCGTGGGGTTTTGCCGATCAGCCGCCGGTCGCGCTGCCCAATTTCACGGCCGAGGGTCCGCTGCAATGGGTCGCGCAGGACGGTTATCTGCGGAACTTTGTTTACGAGGACGTGAATTATGCGCCGCTCACCTTCAGCTTCCAGGATCAGAAGGCTATCAATAAATTGACGAAGAATATCGCGCGCTGGGGTGGCGACGGCATGGAGGTTTCGAAACTCACGAGCTTCGTCAAGAAAAACCACATGCTGCTGCTCTACCACGGTTGGAGCGATCCGGTGATTACGCCGTACAATACCGTGAACTTATTCGCATCGATCCAGAGCATCTTCGGCGCCGACACGGGCAACAATATCCGCCTGTTCATGGTACCGGGGATGCATCATTGCAGCGGCGGCCCCGGGCCTAATGTTCTTGGTCCCGCGCCGGGCAGCAGCGATCTGATAAGCGTACTCGATCAATGGGTCAGCGGCGGCAATCCGCCTGACGGCAACTCCGCCACGAACCCGCTTATCGCGACCCATTTCGTAAACAACGTGCCGGGCGGCGCGGTCGATCGCACGATGCCGCTTTGCGCCTATCCGGAACTGCCGGTCTATATCGGGGCACCCGCCAATCCTGAAGTCGCCCCAAGCTGGACCTGCAGCGCGCCGCCGAGTTGACGGCGCTGATGGCGCCGCGGCCCGTGGCTGTAACCTCGGCGGTGTCGCCGACGTAAGCCTGTGCGACGACGTGTACTCAATCGGGAAGCCGCAGGGCTTCATCATCGGGGGGTTCATCGATAGATGCGGAAATGGTTTTCTCTGTTGCCGTCGCTGTGGCTCGGGTTAGCGGCAAATGCTCTTGCGCAGACTTCAAGCTGTCCCCGCCCGACGCCATGTACGTCGGGTTTGTCGGTGTCGGATATTCAAAAATTCGCGCCTGCCGGGGTGACGATCAATGCGGCCTGTGAAGCGAGTTTCATTGATTCCGTCACCAACCAGACGCTCAATTACTGCGAAGTCCTGGGCTCGATAACGACCAAAAAGAGCAAAAACGATTTTATCAACTTTGAGGTCAGCCTCCCGGACACCGGATGGAACAACAAGTTCGTGTTTATCGGAAACGGCCTGTTCGCCGGTCAGATGCCGCAACCCTCGGAGAATGACTACACCAGCGCGCTGGCGGACGGTTATGCGGTCGCCGGCACCGATACCGGTCACAGCAATTGCAACGGTAATGCCGACTGCTTTCTGATTAACGCCTCCTGGGCGCTCAACAATACTCCGGCAGTCAAGGACTTCGCCTATCGCGCGGTGCACAAGACGACCGTCGCGGCCCAGGCGATAATTGCCGGCTACTACAATTCAACGGTCGATTTTTCCTATTTCAACGGCTGTTCGACTGGTGGCCGGCAAGGTCTCGTCGAAGCCGAAAAATACCCGAGCGACTTTAATGGGATCATTGCCGGTGATCCGGCCGCGGGAAATCTCTTCGCCGGCTTCAACTGGAATCAACAGGCCAACCTGTCGGATCTCGATACCACCACCGACACTCCTGCGCTCGACGTCAACGCGGTCAATCTGATCAGTCAGACGATTACCAATAATTGCGGTGAAACCACGCCCGGACTGACCACTACGCCGTTGGTGCTTAACCCCACCACCTGCGATTTCAAAGCACAGGTCGCATCGCTGCAGTGCCCGTCAGGTCAGAGCCCGCCCGGATGTCTGAGCGCGGCACAAATCGCCACCGCCGATGCGATTCTCGCCGGACCGACGGATACCAAGGGGAATCAGATTTACCCCGGCTATAGCGCGAGTGACGCCGCCGACACCATGGACGGTGACCTGGGATGGAGTTCAATCACTGGATGCACCGCCTTCCCGACGCCGGCCTGCGGGACAATCACGGTTGGCGCCCAGGAGCCCTACGGCAGCTCTTCGCCCGGACCGCCCGTCGTCAACCCGCCGAATTTCATCGCGCAGGGGCCGATTCAATGGGTCGCCCAGGACGGCTACCTGCGCAACATCGTGTTCGACGATATCAACTATGCTCCGCTCACCTTCGATTTCACCAAACAGAAACAAATCAACGAGCTGACCACCAATATCGCGCGCTGGAACGCGGATGGGATGGAAGCCAAGCATCTCAAGAAATTCATCAAGCAGAATCACGTGCTCCTGCTGTATCACGGCTGGAGCGATCCGGTCCTGACGCCGTTCAACACCCTCAACCTTTTCACCAATATCCAGAGCACGTTCGGCACGACGGTCAGCAACAATGTGCGCTTGTTCATGGTCCCAGGGATGCATCATTGCCACGGTGGTCCGGGTCCGAACTTTATCGGACCGGGGCCGGGCGTCGAGGATCCGGTGACGGTGCTGGATCTGTGGGCGCGCGAGGGACTCGCGCCCGACGGCATCTCGACCAGCAATCCCATCATCGCGACCCATTTTGTGCAGAATGATCTCGGCGGCACGGTCGATCGTACGATGCCGCTCTGCTCGTGGCCGGAGGTGCCGAGCTATATCGGCGTGGGCAATCCGAATAATTTCGCCAATTGGACCTGCGTCACGCCCGCGCCGGGCTGATTTCGGCGCCCCGCCAGGTCAGTGCAGAGCGCTGGTCAACGCAATAAGCGCCAGCACCGCGATCGCGATCCAGAGCCAGCCGTGACCGGTCGCGTGGACGCCGCTATGGGTGCCGTCGCTATGGGTGTAAAAGATGCCGGTTCCGGGGATGCCGACCGTCCGCGTAATTCGACCATGTCCGAAGGTGACGTGAGCCCCGCGCACGCCGACACTCAACGAGGGTCCTGAACGTGAAAAGTTCACGCTCAGTCCCGGAAGTACGCGTACGCGTCGATAGAAGCGCAGGGGCATAATCAACCGCCGTTGCTATCTTTAACCGCGAAAAAGGCTATGTCCAGCTTGCTGCCACGCTGTGCAATTCCGTCGCGAGGTTCCCTTCGTACCCGTTGCGCGTGGTCACGATATTCGCCACAGTTGAGCGTCAATAATTGCGCCGCGGTCGCGCTTCCTGATGAATTATCGGCGAAGGACGGGCAAAGTTTGCCAGGGGGATGATACCCAAGAGCCTTATGAGAGTAGTTGCTGCGATAGCATCCGTAATGATGGTCGCCGCGCTGGCGGCGCCGGCCCTGGCGAATCCCTCGGGCGAAATCCGACTTGCCTACGTCGATATTCAGCGCGCGCTCAACGAGTGCCGCAACGGCAAGACCGTGAAATCGGATTTTCGCGGCCGCATCGAGCGCCTGCAATCCCGCCTGCAGGGCGAGCAGGACGAGGTCGAACGGCTGAAGAAAGAGCTCGAAGACAAGGGCCCCTTGATGCAGCCCGATCAACGGCAGAACCTTGAAGACGAGTACACCAGGAAACTGCACGAATTCCAGGACGACTACAAAAACTCCAGCGAGGATCTCAAGGAAAAGGACAACGAGATGACGGGCGCCATCGTGCGCGACCTCGCTCTCGTCGTGCAGCAAATCGGCCAGCGCAGCGGCTATACGATGGTCATGGAGAAGGGCTCTCTGCTGTGGGCAACGCCCGGTATCGACATCACCGACCAGGTGATCCGTCAGTATGATGCGATGAACGTCAAGCCGGGGGCGCTGGCGCAGGAAGCGATGATGGGTCAGGGTCGCTTCGGCGAGGCCGCGCAGCCGCGCTCCGCCGGGCCGCCGCCTTCCGAAGGCGAAAGCGAAGCGCCGGTCAGCGGTGGTTCGACCATAACCAAGTAGCGTTCCTTGGCCGCTCCGTCACAAGACTTGAACCGTTTCCTCGAGCTGTTGCCGCATCGCTACCCGTTTCTGCTGCTCGACCGCGTGCTCGAGCAGACACCCGATCATGTGCTGACGCTCAAGAACGTCACGATCAATGAACCGTTCTTTACAGGCCATTTTCCCGGCCTGCCGGTGATGCCGGGAGTGCTGATTATCGAAGCCCTCGCCCAGTCGGCGGCGGTTCTGGCGCTGAGCATAATCGGCGAGCGGCGCAGCGTCTTTATGCTGACCGGTATCGATAAGGCGCGCCTGCGCCGCCGCGTCGTGCCCGGCGATCAGCTCAAGATGGAAGTGCGGCTGCTGAAGCATCATCACCCCTTGTGGAAGATGCGCGGCGAGGCGCGCGTCGAGGGCGAGTTAGCCGCCGAGGCCGAACTCTCGGCGATGGAAGTCGAGGGGCAGCTCCCATAGCCGGAATGATTCATCCGAGCGCGGTGGTCGATCGTCGCGCGGAAATCGACAGCTCGGCCGAAATCGGTGCCGGCGCCGTCATCGGCGCAAACGTCAGCATCGGCCCGGGCACCATCGTCGGTCCTTACGCGGTGATTCAGGGGCAGACCACGATTGGGGCGCGTAACCGCATTTTTCAGTTCGCCTCAATCGGCGCCGATCCGCAGGATCTCAAGTATCGCGGCGAACCTTCGCGCCTGGAAATCGGCGACGACAACCGTATCCGCGAATTCACCACGATCCATCGCGGCACCGAGGGCGGCGGGATGGTCACGCGCATCGGCAATCGCGTACTGCTGATGAACTATGTTCACGTCGCGCATGACTGCGTGATCGGTGACGATTCCATCATCGCCAATTCCACCGAGATCGCCGGCCATTGCGTGCTCGAGGAATGGGTGGTGACCGCCGGGATGTGCGGGATTCATCAATTCAGCCGGATCGGCGCGCACGCGATCGTCGCCGCCGGCTCGAAGGTGGCGCAGGACGTGCCTCCCTATTCGATGGTCGCCGGCGGCGATCGGGCGCGGCTTGTCGGCGTCAATACGATCGGCCTCGAACGACGCGGCTTCAAACCGGAAACGATCGCGGCGCTGAAGGCTGCCTTCCGCAAGCTCTTCTACAGCAAGCTGCTGCGCGACGAAGCCATCAGGGAAATCATCGCGCAGCACGGAGAATTCTCGGAGATTCGCCGCCTGGTCGATTTTATCTCGAACTCGCCGCGCGGCGTGGTTGGCCGCGATCGTGACTGAGCCAGCTCCGCCAACCAGACTCGGACTCATCGCGGGCAACGGAACGTTTCCGCTGGAAGTGGCCCGCGCAGCGCGTGCCCGCGGTATCGCGATCGTCGCCGTGGCACATCAGGGTGAGACCAGCCCACTCCTCGAACAGTTCTGCGACAGTCTGCTCTGGATCAGGGTTGGCGAGCTTCAGCGCATCATCGATACCTTCAGGCAGGCCGGCGTGCGCCAGGCGGCTATGGCAGGCGGGATCACCCGCGCCCGTCTGGCCGAGTCGTTCGCCCCGGACGCCCGCGCCCTGGCGATGCTCGCGCGCGTCGGCCGCTTCAGTGACGATGCCGTCCTGCGCGGTGTGGCCCGGGAACTCGAGTCGGAAGGTATCGCTGTGATCGATCCGGTGCCGATGCTGCCTGACGTGCTGGTCACTGCCGGTCTGCTCGCCGGACCACCGCCCAGCGAGGGGCAACTCGCCGATCTCAAACTCGCGTTCGCCCTGCTGGCGGCAATCGGACCATTCGATGTTGGACAGACCGCGGCAGTGCGCGACGGCGTGGTGTACGCGATCGAAGCCGTCGAGGGGACCGATGCCGCGCTGCGCCGCGCGTACGCGGCGGGCGGTCGCGGGTTAATCGTCGCGAAGGCCGCCAAACCATCCCAGGATCTGCGTTTTGACCGACCGACCGTCGGTCCTCACACGCTCGATTTGCTCGGCGAGATCGGCGCCGCGATGCTCGGGGTACAGGCGCATCAGGCGATGATCCTCGATCGCGACCTCACGCTCGAGCGCGCCCGCGAACTGAATCTTACCGTCTATGGCAGCGCGTAGGCTCAGAGCCGCGGTCGTCGGCGCGGGCCGCCTGGGCACGCTCCATGCGCGCAAATACGCGGCGATGCCTGAGGTCGAACTGCGCGCCATCGTCGACGTTGACCTGGCGCGCGCCGAGGAGCTGGCGCGCGAACTGCACGCCGCCGCTCTGCGCGATTACCGCGATCTCGGCGATACGGTCGACCTGGTCTCGATCGCGGTGCCCGGCGTCGCGCATCATACCGTCGCCCGCGACCTCCTGCTGAGCGGCATCGACGTGCTGCTCGAAAAGCCGATGGCAGCGACGCTCACGGAAGCCCGCGATCTGAGCGCGATCGCCGCCGCGAGCGGACACCTTCTGCAGATCGGCCATCTCGAACGCTTTAATCCGGCGATCGTTCACCTGCGCTCGATTCTCGACGAGCCGCGCTTCATCGAGTGCCATCGGCTGGCCCTGTTCACCGAGCGCGGCCTCGACGTCGACGTTGTGCTCGATCTGATGGTGCACGACCTCGACGTCGTCCTATCGACGGCCGCGGCCGCCCCGACCTCACTCGAAGCGGTCGGCGTGGCCGTCCTGACCGATCAGGTAGATGTCGCCAACGCGCGCATCCGCTTCGCCGACGGCATGATCGCGAATCTGAATGCGAGTCGGGTGGCGCCGCGGCGCGAGCGCAAAATTCGTTTCTTTCAGCACGATGCCTATATTTCCGTGGACTACGAAGCGCGGCGTCTGCAGCTTTATCGCCGGACCCCGCCCGCGCCGGGTTCGGCTTATCCCACGATCGCGGCCGATCAAATCGATCTCGAGGAAGGGGATCCGCTGGCCGACGAGATTCGCGCCTTCGTCGCGTGCGTGCAGAGCCGCACCGCGCCCCCGGTTGGACCCGCCGACGGCTTGCGCGTCATGGAACTATGCGAGTTGATTCGCCGCTCGATTAGGGAGCAGGGCCGCGTGGTTGCTTACCGCTAGTGCCTAACGGACGTCAGCGAAAAATCATGATGATCGCCGGCGAGGCTTCAGGCGATCAGATAGGCGCCGACCTCGCCGCGCAAATTCTCGCCGTCGCGCCCGATGCGCAGTTATTCGGGATGGCGGGGGAGCGGATGCGTGCGGCAGGTGTGCGTGCTCTGGTCCGCACCGAGGAAGTCGCGCGCATGGGCGCCGCGGAGTTGGCGGGCGGCTTGCGCCCCATCCTGCGCGCGTTCACGACTCTGCGCCGCGCCCTGCGCCACGAACGCCCGGACCTCGTCGTGCCGATCGATTATCCGGACTTCAACCTGAAGCTCGCCTGGTGCGCGCGACGGGCCGGCGTGCGCGTGCTCTACTACGTGGCGCCGCAGGTCTGGGCGTGGCGTCGATGGCGTATCCGCACGTTAACCAGGCGCAGCGACCATCTTGCCGTGGTGCTGCCCTTCGAGGCGGAGCTTTATCGGCAGGCCGGCGGCAAGGTCACCTTCGTCGGCCATCCCCTGCTTGATCGCGTCAAACCGGCGCAGGATCGAGCGGCAACCCTGGCGCGTCACGGCCTGCCGCCGCGCGCGCGTCTGCTCGCCCTGCTGCCCGGCTCAAGACGCGGTGAAATCAAGTACCTGCTGCCGCCGATGATCCAGGCGGCGCGGATTCTCGCCGGCGACCACGATCTTCATCCCGTGATCCTGCGGGCCAGCACGCTTGGCATCCACGACCTTGAAACGGCCGCCGGCGGCCTTCACGGGGTTCGAGTTATCGACCACGACGCGTATAGTATCATCGCAGCGAGCGAGCTGGCTCTGGTCGCGTCCGGAACGGCGACCTTGGAAACCGCGCTGCTTGGCTGCCCGATGGTGATCGCTTACAAAATGTCGGCCGTCAGTTACCTGATCGGCCGCGCCCTCATCCACGGTATCGACTTCATCGGGATGCCCAACCTGATTGCCGGTCGCGCTCTGGTACCCGAGCTTATCCAGTATGATGTAACGGCGGAGAAGCTCGTGCGCGCCGCCGAACCGATGCTTACCTTGCAGCTTCACGATCAGGTGGCGCGCGACCTCCTCAGCGTGCGCGAGCGGCTCGGCAAGCCCGGCGCTGCCGCGCGCGTCGCAACGATGGCGCTGGAGCTTATCGGATGAGGCTGCCACCGCTCTACCGACGGCTCCTGGCGTATGCGCGCCCCTACCTCTTCCCGCATATCATCGTCATGGCCGTGGCGATGCTCGTGCTCAGCGCGACGGAAGGCAGTTTCGTCGTGGCGATCAAACATCTCGGCGATGAGCTCGAATTGAGCCTGCGCCACCTTGGCCGCCCCCGCCTGCTCAATCGCGACTTTGCCGCCGTGGAAGTCGTCTCGGCGGCGGTGTTCGGCCTGTTCGTGCTGCGCTCGATCGCCGAGTTTGGTTCGGATTACCTCGAAGCCTACGTAACCCAGCGGGTGACGCTCGACCTGCGCGCCGCTTTGCACGGTGCCTTGCAGGACAAGCCGCTCTCTTTCTTTAATCGCACGCCGACGGCGGTGATGCTCTCACGCGTGGTCAATGATGTGCAGGTGACCAACTCCGGCGGCATCGGCAGTCTGCTCGACGTATTCAGTAATGCGACGCGTCTCGCCGCGATGCTCGCGGCGATTATTTTCCTCGATTGGCGGCTCGCCTTATGCTCGCTCACGGTGTTTCCGGCGGCGATCCTGCCGGTCGCCCGATTTTCGCGCCAGATGCGCCAGATGACGCGCGACGCGCAGAAACAACTGAGCGGGCTCGCCATCCTGCTGCAGGAAGCCTTCCAGGGCAATCGCGTGGTCAAAGCTTTCGGCATGGAAGACTACGAGCGGGAGCGCTTCCGCCGCGAGCTTCGCCGCCTGATGCGCATCAATCTGCGCGTCGCGCGCATCAAGGCGGCCACCGGACCGATTATGGAAGCGATGGGCGCCATCGCGGTCGTCGCCGCGATTCTGTGGGGCGCGCACTCGGTGATGACCGGAACCCGCACGCTCGGAACCTTCATCTCATTTATCGGCGCGATGGTCCTCGCCTACCGCCCGTTCACCGCCCTCACGCGGACCAACAATAATATCCAGGCCGGTCTCGGCGCCGCCGAGCGGGTCTTCGAGATGATGGACTCGCCAAGCGACGTTCCTGATCCTCCCGACGGCCTCGATCTGCCGCCGCGCGACCTGGGAATCGAGCTGCAGGGCGTCTACTTCCGCTATGCCGACGAATGGGTGCTGCAGGATGTCAATCTGACGATCGCGCCCGGTGAGATGGTCGCGCTGGTCGGGATGAGCGGTGGCGGCAAATCAACGATTAGCGACCTTATCCCGCGCTTCTACGATGTTCAGCGTGGACGCGTGATGGTCGGCGGTATCGACGTGCGCCGGCTGCGGATCGCCGCGCTGCGCGCCCGCATCGGCATCGTCACCCAGCAGACCTTTCTCTTCAACGATACGATCCGCGCGAATATCGCCTACGGCAGTCCCGAACGATCGCTCGACGAGGTAATCGCTGCGGCGCAGGCCGCCAACGCGCACGACTTCATCATGCGTTTGCCCGACGGTTACGACACCGTGGTTGGCGAACTGGGCGTGCGTCTCTCCGGGGGCGAACGCCAGCGCCTCGCCATCGCGCGCGCCCTGCTCAAAAACGCGCCGATTTTAATTCTCGACGAGGCCACTTCGTCGCTCGACTCAGAGGCCGAGCGCCAGGTGCAGGAAGCGCTCGAGCGGTTGATGGAGAACCGCACCACGCTGGTGATTGCGCATCGGCTCTCGACGGTGCGGCGCGCCAATCGAATCGCCGTGGTGGTCCATGGTCGAATCGTCGAAGAAGGCTCGCACACGCAGCTCCTCGCGCTCGGCGGCGAATACTGCCGCCTGCATGAATTGCAGTTCGCGTCGTCTGCCGATATCGCGGGCGCCGATGCGCTAACTCAATGAAGGCGCGCGATGAACTCTCCGCGACGCAACCCTTCGCCGGCGCGCCTTTACAATGCCCTCTGGTATGCCGCCCTGCCCTTTGCCCTGATTGGTTCGGCGCGCGCTGATCCGCAGGCCTGGCGTGAGCGACTCGGCCGCTGCCTTGAAGCTCACCGCTCCGGCGGCGGCACCAGACGAGTCTGGGCGCATGCGGCGTCGGTCGGCGAAGTCGAGGCGTTGATGCCGATTCTCGTCAGACTCGAAGGCGCGGTCGGCCGGCTCGAGCTTCACCTCACGACGATGACCGCGAGCGGACGCGAGGCGGCGCGCCGGCGGATGCCGCAACTGGCCTCCTGCCGACTCGCTCCTTTCGATTTCACCGGTTCGGTGCGCGCATTTCTCCGTCATCTGCAGCCGCATCTGATTCTCGTTGCCGAAACCGAACTGTGGCCGAACTTCTTTATCGAGGGCGCGCGGCATAACGCCCGGATCGCAATCGTCAACGGTCGCATCTCACCGCGCTCGATGCCGCGGTATCGCCTGGTAAGCCGCACGATGGCCCGTGCGCTCGCCTGCGCCGATCGCATCCTGGTCCAGACGGAGGCCGATGCGGCGCGGTTTCAGGAGCTTGGCGCCGGGTGTGATCGCGTGGTTGTGACCGGCAATACCAAGTTCGATCTTGCGGCCTCGCCGCCGCCGACCCGCCCCGCGCTGGTCGAGTTCCTGCGCGATCGCCCGGTGCTGATTGCCGGTTCGACGGCACAGGGCGAAGAGCGCCTCGTGCTCGAGGCCTGGCGAGGACTCGCGACCCGCTTTCCTCATCTCGCACTGGTCATCGCGCCGCGTCATCTCGAACGCGTGCCCGAGGTCGAAGCTGAGCTGCACAGGTGCGCGGCAGCCTTTATCAGGGCGACGGGGCTTAATGGCGACCGCCCGCGCGAGACGCGGATTCTGCTGCTCGATACGCTCGGCGAACTGCGCGGACTCTATCGCTACGCGACCATCGCGTTCGTCGGCGGCAGTATCGCGCCACTGCGCGGCGGCCAGAATCTTGGCGAGCCCGCCGCGGCCGGCGTGCCGGTATTGTTCGGACCGCATTTCGAGAATCAACAGCTCACCGGCGATGCGCTCCTCGGCGCCGGCGGCGGCTTTGTGGTCGCCAACGCGCCAACACTTGAAGCACAATGTGTCCGCCTGCTCGCCGACCCCGACGCTCATCGCGAGGCGGGTCGGGCCGCCCGCGAAGTAATCGAGCAGAGGGCTCAGGGCGCCGCCGTCACGGTCGCGCATCTGCTACCCTTGCTCGACGCCCATCCGGCCAATCGCAGCGAAACCTCATGAGTGCGCGATCGCGTCTTGAGCAGAAGTGGTACGAGACGAGCCACTCCCCGCGGCCGCTCGACCTCGCCTTGCGATCGCTCGCCGTCTGCTACAGGGCCGGTCTCCGCGTGCGGTCGCTCTGGTGGCAGACGCGTCGGCAGCCGGCGCCCGTGGCGACGATCAGTGTCGGCAACCTGACGGTCGGCGGTAACGGCAAGACGCCGCTCACACTTTTTCTCGCCCAGCGCCTGACGAATCGGGGCCTCCACGTCGGGATCGTCAGCCGCGGCTATCGCGCCGCGCACCGCGGTCGCCCGTTGCTGGTCGCGAATCGCGGCACGGCCTTGGTCGGTGTGGACGAGGCCGGCGACGAGCCGCTCATGATGGCTCATCGCTTCGATGGTCCGATCGCGGTGGCGCGCCGCCGGCTCGACGCGGTCGAACTGCTCGTCCGCGATTTCGCGCTCGACGCGATCATTCTCGACGACGGGTTTCAGCACCTTCGGCTGCGACGCGATCTGGATATCGTTGCGATCAACGATCGGCGCCGCCTCGGCAACTGTCTGGTGCTGCCCGCCGGACCACTGCGCGAACCCGCCTCGGCGCTCGCGCGTGCGGATTTCGTCGTGATCGTCGGCAGGCGCGATACGCCGGCGATTGAGCGCACCACCGTCGCCGGGCGTCCGACGCTCCGCGCCTCTCTCGAACCCTCCGCGCTGGTCACGTTGTCGGCACAGGGATGGGTCGTTGGGCCGCTGATGCTCGACGGCAGGCGCGTCGTTGCGGTTAGCGGCGTGGCCGACCCGGACGGCTTTATCGCGACGCTCACGGCGCACGGCGCGCAGGTGGTGCAACACTTACGTTTTCCTGACCATCATCGGTATTCGCTCGCCGACTGGCTCGCCATCAGCAGAGCTTCGACCACCGCGGATCTGGTGGTGACGACGGAAAAGGATTTGCCGAAGCTCGAAGATTTCGCCCCTCGGCTGAAGACTCTGTGCGCCGTGCGTCTTGAGGTAACGATGGCGGCGCTGGACGAAGAACAACTAATTGCGACCGCACTGGCCCGGATTGAACGCCGCCCAGTCGCAGGTCTTTCACCGGGTACGGCGCGGAGCATAGTCCGTAGCCTGCGACCCGCAGGGAGAGTGTGAACCAATGGCAGTAAGTCAGGACCTGCTCGACATTCTGGCCTGTCCCCAATGCAAAGGCCCGCTCCGCCTTACCGCGGCGGGCGACGGCCTTGATTGTGAGGCGTGCAGGCTGCGTTATCCGATCAAGGAAGATATCCCCATAATGCTGATCGATGAAGCGCAGAAGCTGCCGTGAGGATTGCCGCGCCGCGGCGCATCGTCCCGCCGGATTCGTGTCGATCAGGGACGGCCGTCGACACCTGCTCATCCGTAATGAGCTGACGGGCGCCGCGCCTGCGATCCTCGATGCTTTCGCGACGCTGCGCCATAACTTCAGCGCGGCGCAGGGAAATCGCAAGAGCGGGATGAGGCTCGAGCTCGACGGCCAACCGCCACTCTTCGTCAGGCGATCGAAGCGCGGCGGTTTCCTCCGACATTTTGTCGACGACCTCTATCTTGGCTTTCAGCCCCGCGTCGTGCGCGAGATCGGAATTGCCGAAGTCGCGGAGGCGCGCGGCATTCCCGTCGCCCGATCGATGGGCGCGATCATCCAGACGCTCGCTCCGGCCGTCTATCGCGCCGCCCTCATCACCGCGGCGCTGACCGGGCGGACGCTGTGGGATCTGCTTGCCGACAATCCTGATCGAGCGGCCCTCGCGCCCGTCGTGGCCGCAACTCGCGCGGCCCTTGCGCAGATGCATCAGGGCGGTCTGGCCCACGCCGACCTGAACCTGCATAACCTTTTCGTGACCGGCGACGCCGATTCATGCCGCGTGGTAATCCTCGACCTTGACAAGGCGCGTCTATACCCCGGTCCCCTCCCGGCGCGGGTCCGCCGACGGCATTTGCGGCGTCTGCTGCGCTCGCGAGCCAAACTCGATCGCGTCTGCCCATGGTTCGATCCTCGCGAGCTGTTTTGAACTTATCCCCGCGCCGCGCGCGGCCTGGTTGCGGCGGGACGCCGACCAAGGCGTTCGAGGCTCGCTGCGGACCAGACCTGCTCCAGCCTGTAAAATGAACGAAAAGCCGGCACACCCTCCGGAAGAACAACCCACGGCAACTTGCTCCGCGTGAAGATATGGACATCGGGCGTGACGCTCGCCGGCCGCTCGAGAGTCCCGGCGCGCACGAAGACAAAATTGTCCGAAGCGCCGCCGTAAACACTCCACAGGTAGGTGCCGCATGCGCCGCAGAAGAACACGTCGTGCCGGCGACCACTGCCGCCCTGGAGCGTGAACGACTGCGGCGCCGGACCCGCCGCTTCAAGAAACTTGCGCTCGATCCAGAGGTTGATCACGAAGGCGCTGCCGGTGATCCGCTGGCAGTCGCGACAATGGCACGCATGCACGATCAACGGCTTGGCCCGCAATCTGTATGTGATCGCTCTGCACGCGCATCTGCCGGTCAGCGCCATACAATCCTCCTGATGGGTCTACCTGCGTCGAAAATCGACGGTTTTAGGTCCCCTACCGTCCGCAGTAGGCCTCGAGGCGGTAGCCATCCGGATCCACGATGAAGGCAGCATAGTAGTTGTCGCCGTAATCCTGTCGCAGTCCCGGCGCGCCGTTGTCGTGTCCACCCGCCTTCAGCGCCGCTCCATAAAAGCGATCGACCTGCGCGCGATCGGCGGCGTCGAGGCACAAATGCAGGCCCGACTCCGGATCCGCCGGTACCGGCTTCGCCACCCGCAACACCCAGAGTTCCGGGCTTTCGGCGCCGTAACCGAGCGCCTCGGGACTGTCGTAGAGCCGCTTGTAGCCAAGCGCGCCGAGCGCAACGTCGTAGAACTCTCCGGCTCGCGCCAGGTCCCGGACACCGATTGATACATGACTGATCATTCTGTCTCCTCCTAACTGTTTTACCGGTTAGATAGTTAAATAGCTGGTCAAGACGTGGTTGTCAACCACTGGAATGGTTAGAATTGCCCCATGCCCGACAGCGATTCGACCGCGCTCCATGTCACGACGACGCCGACCCTATGCGTCGATTTCGTCAACACGCTCGCCTGGCGGGGCAGCGCGGCCGTGGAGAGCCTGCATCGCCTCGACGACGTGATTGACTGGCTCGTGGCAAATCAGGCCGTCGCCCCTGACCAGCGCGCGGCGATCGTCGGCCCGCACGCGCCGCCCTCGGGCTCGGCGCGGGCGGCAGATCTGCTCAGGGCGATTCGCGAAGCGCGTGAGGCGCTTTATCGGAGTCTGCGCGCCGTGGCTTCAGGTGATGCTCCGGCGGAGAAGGCGATCAGGGAGCTTTGCGATCTGATAAATACGGCGCCGCCGCGCCGGCGCGTGATCGCCGTTACCAGTCGCTTCGAGTGGGAACTCGACGCCCGCAGCAGCAGCGCCGCGCTTATCCTCGCGCCGATCCTCTGGTCGGCCGCGGACCTGCTCGTCAGCGGAGCGTTTCGGAGGCTCCGCGAATGCGCGAATAATCGGTGTCTCTGGCTGTTTCTCGACGACAGCCGAAGCGGCAGACGCCGATGGTGTTCGATGCAATCCTGCGGCAATCGCGCCAAAGCGCAACGCCACTACCAGCGCCGCAAGGACGCCGCTGAACCGGCCGCTTGAGCGATCCTCCGACGCTGCGATTTCAGGCTGACGCGCTGAGCGCCTCGCGAATCATCGAGGACGAGCTGTCCACGATCTGTTCGAGATGGGCCGCGCTCCTGAAGCTCTCCGCGTAGAGCTTGTAAATGTCCTCCGTGCCTGACGGACGCACGGCGAACCATCCGCTTGCGGCAACCACTTTGATTCCGCCAAACGGCGAGTGGTTCCCGGGCGCCTGTGTCAGGCAGGCAAGCACCGGCTCACCTGCCAACTTGCCGTGTCCGACTGAACCGGGATCGAGCGTCGAAAAGCGGGCCTTTTCCTCGCGCGAGATCGGCGTGTCGATGCGCGTATAGTAGGCCTCGCCGAACTCTGCGAACAGTTCCCGCAGGTGTTCGCCGGGGTCTCGACCCGTCACCGCGGTGATTTCTGCCGCCAGCAGGCCCAGGATGAGCCCGTCTTTATCGGTCGTCCAGGTGGTGCCGTTGCGTCGCAGAAAGCTCGCTCCCGCGCTTTCTTCGCCGCCGAAACAACACGAGCCGTCGAACAGACCCGTCACGAACCATTTGAAACCCACCGGAACCTCGAACAGCCGCCGACCAAATTTCTGCACGACGCGATCAATCAGCCCGCTCGAGACCATCGTCTTGCCAATACCTGCGCCGACGGGCCATCCGGGTCGATGGCTGACGAGATAAGCGATGGCGACGGCCAGATAGTAATTCGGATTCATCAACCCGACTGACGGCGTGACGATACCGTGGCGGTCCACGTCGGGATCATTCGCCCAGGCGACCGCGAAGCGATCCTTGATTCTGACCAATCCCGCCATCGCATGCGGACTCGAACAATCCATCCGCAGCTTGCCGTCGTGATCCACCGTCATGAAGCCGAAGGCCGGATCAACCCGGGTGTTGACCACTTCGAGATCAAGCCCGTACTTGTCAGCGATCGGTTCCCAGTAATGGACGGCGGCTCCGCCGAGCGGATCGACCCCGAGCTTGAGGCGCGCGCGCCGGATGGCCTCCATGTCGATGACGTTCGCGAGGTCCTCAACGTAGGACCCGCGAAAATCGAAGCTATGGGTGGTCGATGCCGTCCGCGCCCGCTCAAGCGGCATCCGCGGGACGCCGCCGACGCCCGCGCGCAGCAGCTCATTGGCGCGCTTCTCAATCCATCCGGTGATGTCGGTGTCGGCCGGACCGCCGTTCGGCGGATTATACTTCAAACCGCCATCCTGCGGCGGATTATGCGACGGCGTGATTACGATACCGTCGGCCTCATTGCCGTGATTGGCCCGGTTGTACGCGAGAATGGCGCGCGAGATCGACGGCGTGGGCGTAAAACCACCGCCGTCCTGAACTACCGTCTCCGTGCCGTTGGCCGCCAACACCTCGAGCGCAGTCTCCTGCGCCGGTCCCGAGAGCGCATGCGTGTCCATCCCCATGAAGATCGGACCTGCGATGCCGCGAAGCCGGCGATAGTCGCAAATCGCCTGCGTAATCGCGATAATATGGGCCTCGTTGAATGAACCGTTGAGCGACGTGCCGCGATGCCCGCTGGTGCCGAAGCTCACGCGCTGCAGCGGATCATCAGGTTCGGGCTGCGTCTCGTAATATTTCCGCACGAGGTTCGCGGGATCGATCAGCAGTTCGGCGGGCGCCGGTTGACCAGCCAGTGGATGGAGTTTCATGAGGAATGAACCATTGTCGTTCGTCCCTCAATCGCAATCAACTGAGCCGCTTCGGCGAGACGCCCGATCGGGCAGCCGACGCCTCCGGACTGCCGCCGCCCTGTAACGACAATTGCGCCGGCGCGTATCTAAGGCGTGATTGCTCAAGCAGGCCTTCCCTCGGCGCATCGTTTGCTCTGGAATGTTGTCGTCGGCATTTTTTAACGAGCTACCAGCTCACAGACGCGCTGCCCTTATGAGGTTCCAATGCTCAGGCGGATTCCTGGTTTGATAGAGCTCGCCGGACTGTCCCTTCTTCTGATGATGATCGTCTCGCCCGCTGCGACCATGGCGCAGATGGGCCGAGGGAACTCTATCAACGGCATTTTTGCGCTGGCGCCCCCCAATCGTCCGATTCCGGAGCAGATCTACGCCAACCCCAACGTCGATGGCGTTTCGATCCAGTACATCTGGATGGCAATCGAGCCCAGCGATGGTTTCTATAATTGGGGGCCGATCGATGATGCGATCCGGCAAGCGCAGGCGCACAACAAAAAGGTCTCGTTGAACATCACGCCGGCGATCTTCACGCCGCAATGGGTTTACGGTGCGGGCGCCCGCCGTTTCACCTTCCTCTGGGATAAACCGTGGGGCTTCCCGCCCTGCAGCACTCAGGGCTTCCCGATACCGTGGGACGAAACCTACCAGGCCAAATGGACGGCCTTCGTGCGGGCCGTCGGTGCCCGCTACAGCGGCAACCCCGCGCTCGTCCTCGTCAAGATTCAGGGTATCAACGGTCAGACCTCCGAACTCCTGCTGCCCCATACCATGCCGGGCGGGAATCAATACGGTCGGCTGGTGCAGGAATGCCCCCAGCAGAACGACGATAACCAGACCTGGGTCTCGGCAGGTTATCGTCCGAGCAAAATCCTGAGCGCGTGGAAGAATGACGCTGCAACCTACGGCCAGGTTTTCCCCAACCAGCATCTGGTTATCGAAATCGGTCCCTGGGGTTTCCCGCCGATCGATGAAAACGGCAACCTCCTCCAGGGTCGCATGGCCGATACGCACCTGCCGATGGAGATCGTCAACACCGGCCGCGAGATGTTCGATGGCCGCTTCGTCGTCCAGAATGACGGTTTGAATGCGGTTTGGGCGCCGCCGATGCTGACCCAGCTCGCGACCGTCGTGCCTATCGCCTTTCAAACCGCCTGGTTCGTCACCAATGATCCGAAGTGCCGCATGAATCACTTCCAGCAGCCGTGCGATGCGCAACAAATGATGCAATCGACGGTCAATCGCGGAATCGAATCAGGCGCCAAGTATATCGAGATCTACGGCAACGACGTGATGAATCCGCAGTTGCAGGGCATCCTCGCCGAGGCCCATCGCCGTCTCGACAGCCAATGATGAACCTGCGCTTGAAAGCGATCGGACATGACGGTCACCCGCGCTCATCACGGCGCCGCCCTGTAAACGGCGGCGCCGTTCCACGCGTCTAAGGAGCCGGGGCAAACCTCCGGTCGGAAGCCCGACGGACGCTTATACGACCCCAAGGCGGGGGTACCTTCCCGTTAACCGAGAAGGCACTTTGTTTGGTGTTGTCGGCGCCGTCGGGCTTCACCTTCCAGCCTTATCAGCGATCAGTGGAACTGTATCGGGCGGTGATGGGCCGCAAAACGTCAGTCGTACTGCTCGATGAGCGCGCCGGCGAAGCTCATTCGCCTGCGCGCCGACACTCGGCTTCACGAATCAGGTTGACATAGCCGAACGGCGGCTGAACGCCGTCGAGCGTCAGGCTCTTGAGGCGCTCCAGATGCGTCGCGGTCGCGCCGAGGATGCGGGCGACCGCGGCTGCGCCCTCGGTCGAAAGGTCATAGTCGTAGAGCGCGCGCGCGAGGTTGCTTACGGCGTCGGCGGTTACTCGTGCCATTTCATCGACACTCCGTTGATCTCTCCATCAAGGTAGGGCGACGGGCGGCGCAAAGCGAGGGACGCGGCGATTCGTTAAGACCGCCACTCGGCAAAATCGTTCCATCATGACTTAAACCCTGTTATTGGTCGGCGATGTTCGCTCAACATTTCAATCCAAAGCTAATGCTACCGGCGCTCTGCGCACTCCTCATGATGGCAGGGGATCTCTGTCACCATCCGGTAGCGAGCTGGGCAGCCGAGCCGTCGCTGGCGCAGATTGCGATCGCGCGGTTTCCACATCTCACTCAGTGTGACAGCAGACTGATCGCGGCCGCGGCCTCCGGCAGCGTCGCGTATTGCGGGAAGCATCAGAGCGAACAGGACCAATTGCCGGCAGCGAGTGCGACGCGCGATCCGTCGTATATCCTCGACGCCGCGGTGGTCCGATGGCTGATCGCCAATCCGGATGCGGCAAAGCATGTCGATTCGGCGGGAATTCGCGTCGAGGGCGCGCTGATACCCAACCAGCTCGACCTGACGAATGTTACGGTTCCGATCGCGCTGAGCTTTGCGAACACCCGATTTTTGAAAGCGCTCGAGGTAGGTGGGGCGGAACTGGTCGCTCTCCACCTGGAAGGCAGCGCGATGCCGGGGCTGGTGGCGAGCGACGCGATCATTCGCAACGATCTCAACCTGACCGATGCCGTGGTCAATGGCGCCGTGGATCTGGCCGACGCACAGATTCAGGGGGACTTGGATGCCGATGGCGGCCGGTTCAGCAATCCGAGCGACCTGGCGATCAATGCCGAGGGCCTACACGTCGGCGGACGCGTCTATCTGGAAGATCCCTTTTCAGCTATCGGCCGCGTCGAATTCCAAAGCGCGATCATCGGCGGCGACCTTTATGCCAACGGCGCCAAGTTCGACGGCCGCTTCACTCCTCCGAATGGTAAAGCGATCGCTGGCGACGCGCTCGCGGGCGACGGCCTGAAAGTTCAGGACATCTGGATCGAGGGCGTCGTAACTCATGGCAAAGTGCACTTTTACGACGCCGAGATAGCCGGCGACCTGATCGGCAATGGCGCCGTCTTCCTAAGTCACGATGATGACGCCTTGACCGCTGATCGGATCAAGGTGCACGGCGGCATTTTTCTGAAGGGGATCGGCGCGGACGGCCAGGTGCGCTTCAGCGGGGCTGAACTCGGCGGCGACCTGACCTGCGATGGTGCCCTGCTTTACAATCCTGACGGCGCATATGCTCTAAACGGCGACGACCTCAAGGCCAAGGAGGTGTTTCTCCAGAAGGGCCCCAAAGAACGGTTCCGGGCAATCGGCAAGGTCAGCTTCAACGGCGCGGACATAAGCGGCGACTTCAACGTCGACGGCGGCGACTTCGAGAATCCGGGCGGCGACGCGCTGAACGCCAACAATCTGAAAGCGTACAACTTCTTCGCTTCTTACACCGACGATCCGAAATTCCCCTTCAAAGCCATCGGCCGCGTCAGCATGGAGTCAGCCGACCTCGGCGGCGATGCGATTTTCTTCGGCGCGCAATTACAAAACGAGGGTGGTGACGCCCTCAATGCCGATGACCTGAAGGCGCGCAATGTCTACCTCGCTTCGGACTTCAGGAGCGTCGGCCGGGTGAGCCTCACCGGAGCGACGCTCAGTGGCGAACTGGCGTGCGCGGGGGGTCAGTTTCGTAATCCTAAAGGCGCGGCGCTCGACGCTACCGGCGCGGATATCCGCGGCTTGTTCGATGCTGATGGAGCGGTGTTCAGCGGCGCCAGGGGCGCAGCGGCGATCAGCGCCGAAGAGATGAAGGTGGCGCGCAGCGTCCATCTTCGTCTCGGGTTTATCGCCAATGGCACCGTCGATCTGCACGGCTCCCAGATCGGCGGCGATCTGAGCTGCAGCGGGGCCCGGTTCGGCGCTCCGTTGGATGCCAAGGGCTCGGATCCGGCGGGAGTCGCGCTCGAGGCTGAGCGCACTGAAATCGGCGGCAACGTCCTGCTGTCGGACGCTAGCCCCAAAGACCGTTTCGATGCGCACGGGGCGCTGGACTTCGTCGGCGCCGATATCAAGGGCTATATGGCCGATCTGAATAACGGCGGCCCTTATCAGCTCGACCTCGAGTACGCGCACCTAAACGGCACTTTTTACGACCAGCAGACGAGCTGGCCGGCGCCGAACAATCTGAAGCTGGACGGCTTCGTTTATGACGGCTTCGGTCCTGATTCGACCACCACCGCTTACGACCGCCTGAAATGGCTCAGCCTGCAGCCGCACGATCGATTTCGCGCGCAACCCTACGAAAAACTCGCCGAGGTCCTGCGCGAGAGCGGCGATGATTCAGGGGCGCGGCGCGTGATGATCGCGATGGAGCGGGATCGCCGATCCGGCGTGTCAAATCCGTTGCGCCGCTTGTGGAACTGGCTCTTATGGCTCTTTATCGGTTATGGCTACGACATCTGGCGCGCCGTCTGGGCCAGCGCCTTCCTGATCGTGATCGGCTCCGCGCTGTTTACCTGGGGCGGGCGCCGCGGCTGGATCAAACCGACCGCCGAGCATCCCGATCATTACAAGCCGTTCAACGGCTTCATCTATTCGCTGGAGACCCTGCTGCCGTTCGTCGATCTCTATCAGGCCAAACACTGGCTGCCGGACGCGCAATCGCGCGCCGGCCGGAATATCCGCCGCTACCTGTGGATCCACACCCTGCTCGGCTGGTTCCTCACCACCATGATTATCGCCGGCGTGTCCGGCGTCGTGCAGAAGTGAACGGGCTCAGCCGGTTTGAGCCAGGCGGAGTTCACGCGGCCGATTGTGCTCATCGACGTGGATCACGGTCGGTTGATGGCGGCCGGCGGCCGCCTCGTCCATCGGGGCAAACGTCGCCACGATAATGATATCGCCGGGTTTGCCGCGTAAGGCCGCGGCGCCATTGAGGGCGACTTCGCCCGATCCGGCCGGCGCTTTTATCGCGTAGGTCTCGAGCCGCTCGCCGTTGCTGACGTTCCACACGTGAACCTGCTCGTACTCGAGGATGCCGGCCGCATCGAGCAGATTCGCATCGATCCCGATACTGCCTTCATAGTCCGGATCAGCGCCGGTCAGACGCAGTCGATGAAGCTTGGCGCGCAACATTATCCGCATTCTCGTTACCTGCCCAGAATCATGTTATCGATGAGGCGCGTCGCGCCGACGTGGGCGGCGATCGCGACGACGATCGGACGCTCGGGCGCGAGCGGCCGTTCGAGCGTTTCCGCATCCACCGCGCTGACGTACTGGATGGCCACCCCGGGGGTGCTTTCCAGCACTTGCCGGGCCGCGCGCTCCAGTTCCTCGACGTTGCGCTGCCCGCTGCGATAAAGCGCGTCGGCAGCGCGCAGCGCGCAATTCAGCGCCAGCGCCTTGCGCCTTTCATCCGGCGACAGGTAGGCATTGCGCGAGCTCATCGCAAGACCGTCGGGCTCGCGTACCGTCTGTACCGGAATGATCTCGAGATCGAAGTTGAGATCCACCACCATCCGTTGAATCGCGCGGAGCTGCTGAAAATCCTTCTCCCCGAACAGCGCGTAGTGCGGTTTGACGATATTGAACAGTTTTGCGACGACCGTGGTCACGCCGCGAAAGTGGCCCGGACGATGTGCTCCGCAAAGACCTTGGGTCAACTCGGTGACCTCGACCCAGGTCTGGGAGCCCGGCGGGTACATGGTCTCGGGCGCCGGCGCGAAGAGCGCATCGACTGGAACGGTCCGCATCATGGCGCAATCGCCGTCGAAATTGCGTGGATAGCGCGCGAAGTCCTCGTTGGGGCCAAACTGCGTCGGATTGACAAAGAGCGAACTGGTCAGCAGGCTCGCGCGCTTGCGTCCCTCGCGCATCAGGGTCAGATGGCCTTCGTGCAGAAACCCCATCGTCGGCACGAAAGCGATCGTCTCGCCGCGACAGCGGGCCGCTTCCGACCAGGCCTGCATCTCTTTGGGCTTAGTGATTATTTCCATAAACGAGGCCGCTCTCGTTTAAGCGCATACGCCGCCTGCCGAAGATTGGCTACTGCTGCCGCTAGCGGGCATGGTAGCAGTGTTCCGGACCGGGAAAGACGTGCTCGCGCACTTCGCGGATATAACTGTGAGCCGCAGCCAGCGAATCCTTCCAGACACTGGCGTAAGGCTTGGCGAAGCGCGGGATAAACGACTCACTCAAACCCAGCAGATCGTGCATCACGAGCACCTGCCCGTCGCACTCCGGGCCAGCTCCAATACCGATTGTAGGGATGCTTAAGCGCTGGGTAATTTCACTCGCCAGTTCACTCGGAATCCCTTCGAGAACGACCGCGAAGGCCCCCGCCTGTTCGACCGCGGTCGCATCTTCGAGCAGCCGTTCGCGGCATCCGGGCGCCTTGCCGGTGCGGCGACCCTGCACGCGATGACCACCCATCCGATGGACCGATTGCGGCGTGAGTCCGATATGCCCCATCACCGGGATATCGATCTCGACGATGCGGCGGATAGTCTCGGCCATGGTGATCCCGCCTTCGAGCTTGACCGCTTCGGCGCCGCCCTTCTTGACGAGCTTGCCGGCGCTGCGGAGCGCCTGCTCGACGCTGACCTGGTAGGAGAGAAAGGGCAGATCGCCGACCACCAGCGCGCGACGGCGGGCGCGCGTGACCATCCGCAGATGGTAGATGATATCGTCCAGCGTAACCGGCAGCGTGCTGTCGGCGCCCTGCACGACCATCCCGAGGCTGTCGCCCACCAGGAGCACGTCGATTCCGGCCTCGTCGAAAATGCGTGCAAAGGGATAGTCATACGCCGTCAGCATCGTGATCGGCGTATGCGCGGCTTTCATCCGGGCCAAATCGGTGACGCGAGTTTTTTCCGTTGCCATGTTGAGCTTCCCAAAATCAAAAGCGGAGCCGCCTTCACCGGCGACTCCACCTCGAGTCCGCGCAAATCACGGCGCGCGTTTAGCCTCGTTCGGAGTCCCGGTCCTCGATTTTCGGATCCAGGCCAGCCCGAGCCCGCCTATGTTAATCCCACCTCTCGCGAGGCGTTAGCCCTTTTTCCCTCTCGCCGGACTACGCGTCTCAGCGGAGCCGATTTTCTAGCGCGAACCGAAGATTTAGTAAAGCGACGAACGAAATGGTCGCGGAATTCAGCGCAGCGGCGGAATGGTCAGCGGAAGCTGTTCGCGAACGCCGTTATGGATAAGACTCAGATAAACGATCTCCCCCGGCTGCACATCCCGCATGCAGTTGACGATATCCTCCAGGTCGGTAACGCGCGTGCCGTCAACCCCGATAATCAAATAGTAGCTGTCGCCCATCTGCGACGCTTCGAGCATCGGCACGGCGAACATCGCCGGCGGGAACACCAGGACCGTGGTCGCGACGGCGGCGACCTCGACCGCGGTGCGCGCGCGATGGCTATAAGCCTTGAGCCCCGCCCCGGCCGCCGGACCATTCTTTTGAACCGCCACCACCAACAGTCCCGAAGCTTCACCACCGGAGGCTAATTTTCGCGAGTCTTCTCGGACCGAGATACCCAGCGGCGGAACCGCACCGGCCGCGTCGTCATTCGTGTAATCCGTAATGTCGCCAACCTCCGGCGGCTGGGCGTGTTCGTACTGCACCACGGGGTCGCCGCTCCAGATTGACGCTCCCGACGCCTGGCTTGGGGTCATCGCCGATTGCGTCTGCGGCCCGTCGGGATTACTGGTTGACGCACTCGACTGGTTCGTCAGCGCGGTCGAGAGGGCGGGCGTCAGAGGGGCGGTCAAAGCGCCGGATGAAGCTGGCGGGCTGCTCTGCGCGCCGCACGGCGGCGCGAACAGGATCAACGCCAGCACCAGAGGACCGGCCAGCATCACGCCGGCCGAACCGTGATTATACCCGCGACCAGCGTCCTCCGTCTTCGACGACGCGCCTCTCATTGGCGAGCTTCCTCAGATGGGCGCGAACCGACTGCGCCGCCGCTGCGTGAAGAAATTGCGGAACGTCCACATAGATTTTCTCGACGATGCGCGCGACCTCCAGTGGTCCGTCCTGCAATGCTCCCAACACCTGCCGCTCGCGCAATTCGCGATGCTGAATATATTCCGAAATCTTCCGTTTGGCATCCGGAATGACCGGTCCGTGAGCCGGATAGATCTTCTCGACATCGAGGGCCAACAGGCGGCGCAACGAGTCCATGTATTGGCCGAGGTCGCCGGTCTGATCGGGAATCACGGTGGTGCCGGCGCCGAGGATAACATCGCCGGTGAATAAAGCCTTTTCTTCGGCCAGGTAGTAGCACAGATGGTCAGGAGCATGGCCGGGAGTGAAGACCGCCCGCAGCGTCGCGCCTTCGGTTTCGACCACCGTATCATGATCGATTGCCGTGATCGGGACGCCGGCGGCGTTGTCCGGTCCGGCGGTCGGCCATGGACGCTTGAGCACCGGCAGATCGCCAAACAGGCGCGTGACATCCTTCATGCCCCCGATATGATCCTGATGGGCGTGAGTGACGACCACGCGTTCCGGCCGCTCACTGCCGCACAGCTCGTTAAGTCCGCGCGGCAGCAGTTCGGACCACTTCGGCACGCCGACACCGGTATCGAGCAGCAGCGGCCGCTTTCCCGTGCCCACCAGATAGGTGTTGGTACCGGGACCGGTAAACGGCCCGGGGTTATGTCCGAGCACGGTGGCGACGCGGGCCGACAGGCGCGCGTAGTCGGGCAGCTTGAGCCCCATCATCGAGTCGGTCACGATCCTTATCGGTTCAGCCATGCTGCCACTCCTCCGGGGCCGATGCGGTAAAGGGTTGCCTCACGCAAACCAGCGGCGTGTCCTATGGGCGGCGGTTCCGCTCGAAGATGAGACGCAAGCCCTTGAGCGTCAAAAACTCGTCCACATCTTCGATCGTCGCGGACTCGGGTGCAATCAACTCGGCCAGTCCGCCGGTGGCAATCACCCGAGTCTTCTCGCCGCGCTCGTGGATAATGCGATCCACCAGCCCATCGACCATCGCCGTATAGCCGAACACGAAACCGGACTGGATCGCCGCGGCGGTCGTCCGCCCGACCACTTCGCGCGGGCGCGCCAGCTCCACGCGATACAGCTTGGCGGCGTGCTCGACCAGCGCATTCATCGAAATCTCGAGTCCGGGCGCGATAACGCCGCCGACGTACTCGCCGCGGCTGCTGACATAGTCGAAGGTGGTCGCGGTGCCGCTGAAATCGACCACGATCACGGCCGAGTTGTAGCGATCATAAGCGGCGACCGCGTTCACGATCCGATCGGCGCCGACCTCCTTGGGGTTCTCGTAGAGGATCGACATCCCGGTCTTGATACCGGGCCCCACGGTCAGCGGATGGCAGTGGAAATACTTGCGCGCGAGAACCTCAAAGGTGCCGTTCAGCGGCGGCACGACGCAGGCAATCACGACTCCCTCGGGCTTCAGCGGAACGCCGAGTCCCGCCGCGCTCAACAGCACCTGCAGCATGACGCCGTGCTCGTCGGCCGTGCGTTCGGCGTCCGTCGAGATGCGCCAATGATGAGTTAATTCTTCGCCTTCGTAGATTCCAACGACGGTGTGCGTGTTGCCAACGTCGATCGCGACCAGCATAACGACGACTAGATCTCCTTTGCCGGTTGCGGCTCCGGCGTTCAGTTTAATTTAGACAAAAGGGCGTACGGATGCGAAAGCAAAGCCGTGCTCAACGCACCCGATGCCACCATCCGCCGATAATCGGGCCGCTGTGCAGCGGCGGCGCGAGCATCGGACTGGTCGCGGGGATTCCCGGCGCGCGGAGCGGCACCGGCACCAGCATCGGCGCCATGCGATAGACCGGCACAACGATTATGGTCGGCGGGGGCGGCGGTGAGATCTCAGCGGGCGACCATCCCAGCGGCGTCGCGGCTGCAACGGCGTCATCGGCGTCCTGGCTCTCGTAGTCGTCGAGGGAACCGACATCGGATGGGGCAGTGTCGGACGAGTCGTCAGCAGCCGCCGCGGCCGTTGACGGGTCGGCGTCAACCGCCGGTGCCGAGGAATCGACCACCTGCGGCAACTCCAGCACTTCCGCTTCGGGATCTTCGTTATCCTCGGTGATATTTTCCGGAATCGGCCCCGCCGGATCGACCGCCGCTTTGCGTGAACCGCTTGCCCACGACCGCGCGGGGCAGAGCGCCCACAGCAGGAGCAGGATTGCTCCGAAGGCCAACTCCGAACTTAATTTACCGCGGTCGCTCATTCGGCGCATCGCGTTACCCCATGACGGCGCAATCCTCACGCTAGCACCTCCGGGTATCGGGTGGACAGATCGACGCGAAACTTTGGACTATCGGTTGGCCGCGCTCACCCTTCAGGTTAAGATGCGGTCCCATGTCTCAAGACAAGGTTGCCTTAATTACCGGGGCCGGACGCGGCATCGGTCGTGATATCGCCCAGCGGCTGGGCCGCGAGGGCTATGCCTGCGGCCTGATCGCCCGCACCAAATCGCAACTCGAGGAGACCGCCGAGCTGATTCGCGGCGCCGGCGGCCGCGCGCTGGTGACGCCCACCGACGTCTCGAAACGCGAACAGGTCGTGGCCTCCGTTGCGACGATCGAGCGCGAGCTCGGCCCGATAAACGTGCTCATCAACAATGCCGGCGCCTACCTGCGCAAGCCATTTACCGAAATCAGCGAAGAAGACTTCGATTTCCAACTGAAGGTCAACTGCTACGGACCCTTCTTCGTGACGCAGGCGGTGGTTGGTGGGATGGCGCAGCGCGGCCATGGGACGATCATTTTCGTGCTCGGCTCGGAGACGCGGGGAGGCCCGGCCCAGTATTCCGCCTACAACGCGTCGAAGGTCGCGCAGCGCGCACTGGCCGAGTCGTGTGCCTACGAGTTCATGCATCGCGGCGTCCATTCGGTCGCGCTCGATGTCGACGGCGCCGTCGGCTTGCCGCGGATTACCGAAGGCGCGCCTCAGGAAGACCCGGACCACTTCGTGTCGACTGAAGCTATCTGCAACGAGATCGTGCATCTAATTAACCAGCCTCGGAACGCGTGGACCTTTGCCGTCGATTTGCGCTCTTATTGGCAGTGGCGTCCGCGGGTCGCGGCAAAGAAAAAAGAGTAAGCTGAGCATGCGGTCGGGGCGTGGCGCAGACTGGTAGCGCACACGCTTGGGGTGCGTGTGGTCGCCGGTTCAAATCCGGCCGCCCCGACCAACCTAAAAGCCTTCAGACACTTATGCCTCCTCACCCCGCTCCTGCGGACCGGCTTCGATACTCGGCTCTGATTTCGAGTCCGGCTTCCTCCGATACGTCCGCGTCGCCGGCGCCGTCTATAACTCAAGCCCAGCGATAGTCCCCGCTTCCCGGCAGGACTGAGCCCGGATACGACCATAACGGCGAGCGTTGCCGTAAGCATTGCAACCGTAGGGACCCAAGTGATGAGCCGGTTTCCCCCTGCGCCGGCCTTCGCGGATGCGCTTTTACACCCTCGGACAAAGTGTTGGCGTCGATAGGACGGCCGAGCTGACGATGTAACACGTGTGATACGACTCGCCCAGTTTAGATGATAAGACATCATTTATACTATTGACTGATTAGTCCGGCTAGTTTAAGCTTCGTTCGTCCCTCGATGAGAGTCCAAAGCGAGGAGGCCGATGCGTATGATTACTCGCACGATCAAACTGATCCTTTTGCCCTTGGCGATTTCGCTGTCTCTGATGGGCGCCTCGCTGGTCTATGCAAATGGCGGCAATGCCGGAGGAAATCTCGGCTTCGGCAGAAATGGCAACTCCTGGGGTAATCACCGTACCGGAGGGAACGGTAATGGCCGGGGTCACGGTCGCGGCAGCGGCGGCGGGGGGCATGGCGGGTATGCCGCTCCGGAGTTGGATACGACCGCCGTCGGGGCCGGCGTGGCGGTCCTCGCAGGGCTTCTTCTGCTGGACCAGCATCGCCGCAAAGAGCAGAAGGCAGGCTAACCGGCCATAAGCTCACAATAAGTTTTGGCCCCGCGAAGTGACGATATGGAGTTCAGGTCTCGATCGTTCAAGATGGCTCGTTCATTGTTGATGTGTGCTTTATTGGCGGTGCTCACGGCTGGAACAGCTAGGGCCAACGGCCTGAAGATTTCTCCGCCCAGCCCTCCGATTGGTCATAAACTCCCTCCCCTGCCCCCTCCCATTCCTCCGGGCGTCCCTAAGTTGCCCATCCCTCCGAAACCGGTTGCGGCTCCCGAATTTGACGCCAAACTGCTGGCAGGAGGTGTTGCGGTCCTCGCTGGTGTTCTCCTGCTTTATGGGCATCGGCGCCGACCTAACTAGCAACCGATTACCTGCGCCCGCCGCTTACGGGCGGATTACTTTGGCCCAATGCCGAACGGCCTTGCTGGTATTGCTTCTGGCGGCCGAAATAACGCATCTCGGGCTGCCGGTGTTATCGAGCCTGAAAGGTAACAGCGGGCAATGGTGGTGGCTTCCGGTAGCGAACGGTCGCGCGATAGCAGAGGCAGTCCTGTGCGCGTCCTTCGTCATCGTCCTGCTCACCTGGCCCGCATTCGTGGGCGAACTACGCGCCAACCTTGCTCACCTCAACGATACGGACCGCAACCGATGGCTCGCGCTTCACTTGGCCTGCGCCACCCTCTTTGCCGGTTGGCTCTGGATTGGCACTTCAAGCGGGCAACTGCCTCCCCTGCTCGGAACCCTTTGGTTCCTGAGCGGCGTCGCGATTAGCACGGCTACGGCCTGGAGCTGGTGCGCCGCGCTCCTGCCGTTTTCGTTCTGGTGCGGATGGTTTGCGCAGAGTCGCGGATCGTTTGCAGTTGGCGCCTTGATAGGCTTCACGGCGCGCGCAGCGGGATATCTCGCCCAGGCGCTGTGGCAGTCTCTCAGGGATTCCACGTTTTCGACGGTGGTCTGGATGCTCCGCGTTCTCGGTGAACCGATCGTCATAGATCGGTCTCAATCGTTGGTTGGGACCAACCGGTTCACCGTGTCGATCGCGCCAATCTGCTCAGGCTTCGAAGGCATCGGCCTAATCGTTGTTTTCCTCACGGTATATCTCTGGTACTCGCGTAAAGAACTTCGTTTTCCGCACGCTTTTCTGCTGCTCCCTATAGGGATCGCGACCATCTGGTTCTTCAACGCAGCGCGGATCACGGCGCTGATCCTGATAGGTGGACACTTCAGTCGATTTGCGCTGCTCGGATTCCACACGGTCGCCGGCTGGATCTTCTTCAACTGCACCGCTATCGGCTTGGTAATCGCGAGCCGTCGGACCAACCTTTTTACCAAGACTGAAAACCCGCGCCTCGCGGCGACCGCGAACCCGGCTGCGCCATATCTCGTCCCACTGATCATTATGCTCGCCACTTCGATGATCAGTGGAGGTTTCTTCGCGCAGTGCCTGGATCTCGCCTATCCGTTGACTGTCCTTTTGACCGGCAGCGCTCTCTGGATCTACCGGAGGCGCTTTGAAAATCCGGTTTGCTCTTTTAACTGGCCCGCGGTTCTGCTCGGCGCCATCGCCGCGATTCCTCTGCTTATCCTGCATCCGCAGTCTGCGCCGATCGAAGCTGACTTGCTGAGCCTCCCCCGGTCCCTGGCGGTCACTTGGATCGCATTTTGGCTGGTCGGCGCAATCATAATCACTCCGTTGGCCGAGGAGCTCGCCTTTCGCGGCTTTTTGATGCGCCGGATGGCTTCCTTTGAGTTTCAGAATGTAGCGTACGACAAGGTCACTGTTTTACCGATTCTAACCTCGTCGATTCTGTATGGCTTGCTGCACCACAATTGGGTCGCGTCGATAGCTTCAGGGTTTATTTACGCATTGGCCGCACGCCGACGTAATCGTCTGGCGGACGCGACCTCCGCTCACATGACGAGCGCGGCGATCATCGCCTGTTCGTACTTACCAGCGGCAATGGGTCACCTTCGGCCTTGATAACCCGAAACCTGGCTTAGCGAAGCGCGCATTATTACGACCTCTGCGGTGCTGACCGGATTACTTTTTCAAACGCTTCTCTCACGGAAAGCCGATCACAACGCCATCCGCCGGAACTGTAAAGCCGATCGAAGTCGGTGAATTGATTGCCACTTTTGTATTCACAATTGCCATCGCCGGCCGGCTTGCCACGCGACCGTTCGTGACAGCCATATTCGTTATCGTCTCGATATGGGCAGGTAGTGGCGCCCGAGCATCAGGGAAAGCCAAAGATACAGTAGATGACTCGGCATTCGAATTAGCAGCGGCGATGTGCCATCCGTCTGATTGCAGAAAAGCGCCGATCGCCACACCGGCGGAACCTCCATTGACCGTGTAGAAATCGCCCCCTATCACATGTTGATTCATCAACTTCATGACCGCTGCACTCAGAGAGTTAGCCGAGGCCGAGTTTCCCAAGAACTGGGCGCTTCCCCCAGCCGTCTCCAACGATGCCGAGGAGATCATTACGCGAACGCCAGCGCCCAAAGCCTCTAAAATTGATTGCACCTGCGACGCAACCGAAAGAGAGCTTCCGATTGCCGCAGGACTATCCGCGGTAAGGCCGGACGACGGCTCCGGCACGCCATCAACGAATGCAAGCTGTCGCGCGTAGGCCTGAACGTCCGCGACCATCGAGGCGATCGACGATGGATCGACTCCGACGCGATTACACTGATTCTCGTCGTTTACGAACAGTGTACTCTCTTGGCAACCCCAGTAGGGCGAAAGTGCAATGTACTCAGCTTCGGACAGGAGGCCGGCCATACGTCCGGCACCGCTCCCAAACACCGCATCAGTCTGCAACTGCGCGTTGCCGGCGTATTTAAGATTTGCGCCGAGTCCGGCTGCTCTCCCGATAAGGCCAAACGCGCGATTTGCCCGTGCGGCGTAGGCTGCCACCCCAAAACCGCCGTTTTGCTGAAGGCTCGAGCTACCATAACCGCTCACAGCCTCGTTACCACCAAATTCCAGCACGACCTCGGGAAACATATATTTGCGTTGCAAGGCGCCGATTTGTTCACCAAGCGCGTTGTATTCAGCGTCACTGAAAGTCACGGGAATCGAGACCCATGGTTCAGCTCCAACCCGTGAGCTGAGATCGAAGATCTGCTCAAGCGAATATGTGCCGATAAAATTGCTAACTTTCGTTATAGAGCCTTGCGCCTCCGCCGGATAAACCAGAAAACTCGCGTAGTCATCCCCGCCCGGGCTTTGTCGAGCGCGGATATAACCCGGATGCAGCTCCTTAAGGGCCGCAACCGCCTCCGCTCGCCAGCCGCCATCGCTCGCGGCTGGACCCAGGTAAGCATCATCGAGGCGAATAACCCCGTCAGTACCGAGGCAACTAATCGACAAATCCGCCACCCCGCTCACCTGAGCTTCAGTATCCTCGCGCACGAAAGACACTGCCGTTTGCGTCCAGTCCTGACCAGGCATCCAGGTGTGCGAACAATATGGCGCTTTGCCTATTTGTCGCAGCGTGGCCGTACACGAGGGTTCGGTCGCGTCAACTGATTTGCTGTAAATCGTAAATTTCCATCGCGACTTAACGGGCAGGCTGCTTACGCCAAAATAGTAATCGAGCTCGTGCGTGTGCCCGTCCAGATTGAGTTGAATACTCTGGCTACCCTGATGATATGGATTCTGGTCTGTCGACGTGATCCATTGCGGATCATCCTCGAACCACCACATCGCTACCGGGCCGCAGGACGGTTGCTTCGAACATCCCTGGTCGACCGTGGGCAAATCTCCCGGTGTGTGCGTGACTACAATGTCGCCAGCCTCAACAGGAAAGCCCGCGACATAGTCCCATCGCGGCGCGCCGTTGCTGCATCCCGAGCCCGTCGGATCATACCCGGCAATCTTTCCGCGCGCGCCGATGCCTGCCGAGACTGAGGAATCGACGACTTCGAACGACGCCCCAGCGTAAAAATCCGCGGGAAACAACTGGCCGCTGTTAGTCTCACAAAAGCTCGACGAACTCGCGTCTGTTACGTCGATAACTCGTTCGTTTACAACTGGCTCGAATCCGGGATTTGCAAGGATGTTGCTCTGCAACGCCTTAGAGCCAAAAGAAGCCTCGCCGCTAAGATCTATGCCGATCGGCCGAACCGCCGCTGAAACGGGTTGCGACTGTACCGCGGTAAATACCGATCCTCCGGCTGCCACTCTGACCGCCGTACCGCTAACCGACACAACTTGCGGGCTGTTTGACGCTGAGTCAGTGATAGTAATCGATCCATTGCGTACTCCCGGGTGCTGCGGCGCGAAGGTTACCGTTAAGACGCAACTCGAACCAGCCGCAACTGACGGCCCGCAACTGCCAGTCGAAAGACTTAGCGGCGCCTGAATAGCGACCTGTATATTGGTTACGGCCGCCCTCGACGGGTTGGTTAAAGTGAGGCTTTGTGGCGCACTTTCGCTCCCGACCGTCACTGAACCGAAGTTAAGGCTCGTCGGACTGACCTGCAATACCACGGGATCCGGTGTGGGCGTGGCCGTCGCGGTCGCGGTCACTGTCGGCGTAGACGTCGGCGTAGCCGATCGAGTGGGTGTCGGCGTTGGGCTTCCCGAGCTGGTAAGCAAAGCAACCGTACCCAACGCCGGTATGGTGAAAGTCCCAGTCTGGCCGTTGTAACTCACCCCGCCGCTCAGGCTGCCGATCGACAAACTTGCGGAATTCTCGTTGTTATCGGCCATACCGTTCGTATAGTTGACCGTATCCGCGATAGTCGGAACATTCGCACCACTGGGAAACGCGACGCTCACGGCGGTCGGCGTAGTGTTCGTGTTTACGCAGGCTAGCTGATAGTTGTTGGTCGAACTGTGCGCAAAGGCCGCGCAGTATACGCCCGAAGGCAGACCGGTTACGGCGTGATAATCTCCGTTTTGGTCGGAATCCACAACTACAGCCTTGTTGTAAAGCTCCAGTCCCAAGCCCTGGCCGTTAAGCCACGGCCAGACTGGAGCGAAGTTTTCGTCCGTACCGGAATATGCTGCGGTCGCGCTGAAGCGGAATACGCCCGCGTTGTTCGGCTGGTTCAGTTGAAACAGATGTTGGGCAACCCACGCTTGCGCCGGAGGCGGGACGGTAAGACCCAAAATAAAGGTTTGCATCGCGATACTCGCGCCGCCCCATCCTGCGTTAACCTCGGAGCTCAACGTCTTGGCGTCCTGTGAGGCATTTTGCGAGGAAAACTCATAGCCGCCAAAAATTCGATTGCACGGACTCAGGGCCGCCGTCTGCGTACTGTTCTCGCATAATTGTCCCAGGTCGTTCCATCGATTGCCGGCGGCGAACGGACCCGCGAAGTTACCGCTATAATTCGCGTTCATGGTATTTGAAATCGCGTTCGCGATCGTGTCGCCGGCCAAGTCAGTCGCGGAGCTTGGATAAGGCGCCTCGGAGAATCCATACTGGCTGCTATTAGGCATCGATGCGAACCCGGCATAGACACCCGCCATCACGCCACTATTGCCTATCTGTTCATTAAGAAAGTATTTGATACGGGAATCCGAGCAGGCTGCCGAAATCAGCGCGAAAGCCCGCCCACACGCCATGCCGTAGGCTGGTTCGGTTGCGTCTGCAGTGTCGAAAGGACCGCCGCCACCGTTCCAGTTTTCATTGTTGCATTCGACGGACATCTGCGGAAAATTGTACGTCGTTTCCCAACTACAGAGCTGATTGCCGAACGCCGTATATTCAGCATCGGTCCATCCCATAGGTATCGTCATCCAGGTATTCGTCGTCGAGCTGATGGCACGCGCCAGCGTCACCAGATCGGCGAACGAATACTCCTCGTTGTAGACTATTCCCTGGCTGATCCAGCCGCCTTCAGGTGGCATCTGGTAGCGGTTCGAACTGAGCTGTACCGACTCGCTCAGTGCAGGATTCCGTGATTGAATATTAAACGTATCCGCGGCCCGTACGTCGCCAACATTCATTGCCTGCAATTCGCTGATAACCGCCGAGGTGAAGGCTGTAGTGGGATTCGATTGCCCCAGGTACATGTCGTCTACATAGATCACGCCGCCGTTGCAGGTGAAATTGAAGTTCATCACTGCAGGCTTAGTGGCCGAGGTGTCGGTCCCGGTGAAGTTATACGTGTACTGATGCCACTTGCCGTCGCTGGTCAACGACGTTGAATGGCTGAAGTAGCTGTTGGCCGTGCTCCCACGATAGAAATTACCCGTACACGTTGCGCCTGAGGACGACGTGTTCGCATAGAAGCTGAAGGTCCAGTTTCCTGTCACTGGATGTTGAAGCGCGGGGACTCCACCTGAACAGGTGTCGCCCGAAGGGCAATCGTTGTTGGTCGTACAGATATCTGCCGGATGCGATACGCACGTGTTCGGCGTGTTACCTGTAGTTACGTTGTCCCATAACTGGCTGATTGTCTGTGCCGACGTAGCGTTGTTAAACTCGAGGGCACTTTTGCCATCGTAAACCGTGGTGTTTTCGATGCTTATCGTGGGATATCCAGGGCCCCACCCCGCGTAGGTGGCGAAATTGCTGCCCGTAACCGGTACAGTCTGGACGCAACTGACGATATCTGCGTTGTTGGCTCCCGAAACGATAGAATTCGGGGCAGGCGCGGCTAAGGTCGGGCAGGCTCCTGAGCAACTGAAGGTGTCGCCATTCGGCCCGGAGGTCGAGCCGCTCAGAGTGAATGTTGTTCCGGCGTTGCAGTCGGCGACGCCACCGGCGCAACCGCCATTGGCAACCGAGGCGCCCGAGGTCGGGCTGTAGCAAAAGTTGTTGGATCCGTCCGAGCAGGTCCCAACGCGGACAGTACACGTGGCTCCTGCCCATGCGTTCGAACCATCGCCGCTGTCCTGCTCGGATGTGATGACACTTGCAGTTCCGGATTTTACCGTTATATTTTGGCCGAATACCGGCTGCTCAAAGCCTGGATTGGCGAAAATGTTGGATGCTATCGCGGTTCCCCAGTACACCTCGCCACTGACGTCTATTCCAGCGCGCGGAGCGTTGGCCACCGACACGCTGCCAGACACCGTCGCGGCCCCGAAGGCAGTCGGGATCGAAGCGAAGAAAAACGTCAGGAGAATCAGTCCGAGAATCGCTTCCTGAAAGCGACTACAGTTGGCCAAGCTGAGACATTTCTGCAAAGAACTACTTGAAGACTGTGCGGTTGGCTGTAGTTCACCGAAGACTTGTCCGTAGTTCACGGTCACGCTCCCCCCGAGTGTGTCGCGTAACTAATCGCGCAGCCTTATAGAACGACTACGCGTTTAACGTTGCCCAAGTTTCAATAGAAGCTTCGGGATCATCGCGTCCGCATTATACAGGGCACGCTTTCCAAGGAAACCATTTTGAATTCCAATATGCCCGGAGTTTCCCTAGCCTGTAGGGCAGACGCATAAGTCTCCCCTAATTACTGGGATTGTCGTGATTCGATGAAGGGCAACGAGAGACCGTAAAAGGCAGAAGGGGGAGAGTAACCGCGCCGAGTGCACGGCACTAGCTAAACGCACCGCGAAGCCTAATCCATTAGATTTTTTAATGGTCGAATTTCCGCCCGACGAAAAGATCGCAGAGCAAATCCGCCTTGTTCCTTAAAGCCACAGTAAAGGATCGATAGGTAAAACTAGAGTGGAGGGATCACGTCTTTCGGTAGCCTTTCTTAGTCCCGCCTGGCCCCTCGGAGCGTCGGCTAATGGCATCGTGTCCTACGTGGATACGATCGGCGAAGCGCTTCGGCGCCAGGGACATAATCCCTGCGTGCTAGCGAGGGATATGCATGAGGACAATCCGCCTCCTGATGTCTTTCGGGCGGAGGCGCGACGCTCGAACTTCGTGCGGATCTATGATCGTCTGTTTCGATTTGTTGATCCGTTAGATGCGATGCGGCACGGATTCGCCAGAGGTATTGTGCACGCCGCGCGCCTAGCCATCGCCAGCCGAGCCGTGCAGCTCCTCGAGATGGAAGAGACCTTCGGACTGATTCAATTGGTTAAACCACGCGTGCCGATCCCGATTATAGCGAGACTTCACGGCCCGTGCTTCGTGGTCGGTGCCACCTCGGGGCTTCCGCAAAATTCTGCCTTTTACCGACGTGTCCGTAACGAAGGCCGCGGAATCTTTACCGCAGACGCAGTATCCGCACCGTCCCGCGACATCCTTGAGCGAACCAGAAACTACTACCGGCTCCCTTTGGCCGAGGCCGTTGTTATTCCTAATCCGGGACCCGTGGTGCCCGACGCGGAACGCTGGTCACTGGAGACTTGCGATCATTCGCGTCTGCTCTTCGTGGGACGCTTCGACCGCACCAAGGGCGGCGATATCGCGATCGACGCCTTCCGCATCGTTGCGCAACGTTTCCCACAGGTTCGCTTGTGGTTCGTCGGGCCCGACAACGGCTTCAACGACGAACGACAACGACGCTGGACGATTAGAGAGTATATCGCCGAGCGGGCGCCGGAAGTCGCACACCGCATCGATTGGCTCGATCGTCAGCCTAACTCGGCCCTGCCTGAGCTGCGCCGCCGAGCTTTAGTCACGATCATCGCGTCTCGCTACGAGACTTTTTCAATGGTAGCGTTGGAAGCTGCTGCTTATGGTTCTCCGATTGTCGCCACGAAAGTCGGGGGAGTCGCAGAAATCGTTAGCGATGGTCTCAACGGCATTCTCGCCCGCCCGGAAGACCCAGACGGTCTAGCAGCGGCAATCTCAAGCTTACTCGCAAATCCCGTATACGCTGCCAAGTTAGGCCACCAAGCTGCCGTCGACGCGGTCCGTCGTTATCACCCTGATACTATTGCGCTGCAAACCGTCGCCTTTTATCGCTCGGTGCTCGATAAGGTCAAAAATCGAACCGTCGGAACACCTGCCAAACCGTCAAATGTCTAAAGCATCGACACGGCCGCCCACGAACTAACCGCATTTCGAATCAACCTGTTGAAACCTGCCTCTTAGCATTTAAGACCTGCTTACCTGAATTCAGACCAGCACTCGCCCAAAGGCCAGTTGACCAACGCCTTGCGGTTCCGATGCTTCGAGCTTTGCGCCCTCGACTTCGCGATGCTGCAGCAAGGACGCACTCCATCCTGTCAAGATAAAGAACAACCCCATGATCGTTTCGTTGGAGGTAAGTGCACCCTCCGTGTTGCAGAGCGCCATAGCTAAATATACGGCCGCTATCGTGAATGCGGTCGCAGCAGTCGGATGGTCGCGCGGCAACCGAATGCCTAAAAGACAGAGCCGTAGCGGAGCTAACAATAAGATCGCCGCCCAAGTGGCGAGAGCGTACGTCCCGTAAACCAGCGCCGTGTACAGGTAACCGTTGTCGATCGACAGCATGTTTTCCTGAACCGGAAAATCGAATCCCCAACCCCATCCCGGGCGTTCTTCGATAATCGGAATGTAGACTCTCACCAGTTCACTTCGGTAGGCCGCATCGGAGCGGTCCTTATCACCCGAAAGCTCCGTCGCAAGCCAGTCCACGGAGGTGTACGCTTTCCATGCTGAATGAACGGGCGCGGCTACAAATACCAGCGTTAAAAGCAATAGAGCGATCGCTAACCTGCGATTCTTCGCTCTACAGATAGACGTCATGACTGCCGCCGCCGCCGCGCCGATCCAATCTCCATAAGAGATTGACATGATCAAGCCGCCCAGGATCCACCAGGTGCAGAACCGAATTTTAGTTATCGGCAAGCGCCACAGTTTCTCCTTCCAGACCCCTCTCCATCCCAACCCACGAACGATTATATAACCGATGGCCATAATGACGCCCAGCGCCATTGGATGACCGAAAGGGCCTTTAATTCGCATAAAACCGTAGCGGAACAAATAATTTATGCCGGGTATGGCGGGAAAGATTCCATTAAAAGGCCACAAAAACAAATCGCGGCCCAACCGGAATTCGTATACTGATAAAATCGCCACTGCGGTAAGCAAAACCGCAATACGCTTCATGAGCTGAACAGCGAATTCGTCGCGGCTCAAGCTCTGCTTTGCTATAAAATATGGCAAAAAGAAACCGCAGAGCTCGCGAATCGCGATCTGTTGCGTCTGCTTGTACTCGTAACCGTTGTTGATGCAGGAGGATATAACTGTAAGACCTATATACGCCAAAACAAGGATATCGAAACCGCACCATTTCCACCGAAACTGGGGAGAGAAGAGTACGAACGGTGCTATCGCGAGCAATGTTACGTCGACGACCGTCAGTTGCAGCGACAATGGCCAACTGTAGTCGGGCATGAGTAGCAGCGCTGGCAGGTATACGTCGAGGATTGCCCTTTCGGGGCCGCTGAGGACGCATACGACGACCGCTACTAAAGCGGGGAAAGCGACGAAAATGGTCTGCGTCAGCATCTAAGTAAGGAGACGACCGTCAGACCATCTTCCATGTGGCGTGATTCCAAAAGGCCCCCCTACTGCCACCAAACGAGTGGCCATCTTTAACAACAAGCGGAAAGTGGGTCTCTGCCAGCACCTCTTCTGTTTCACGATCCGAGCATATTCCGACCCAAATGTCATAGTCGCCATCGTTGAGCATGAGCCGAGGCACGACGCCTTCGCAGGAAAGCCGCCGCGACGCGGGAACCTCGAATCGCTGACTGTACAGCGTGAAGTAAACGAAACCGTCGGGACTGGTCGCCCGGACAAAAGCCCGGACGCACGGGTGCGACGGAATATCCGCGACAACGTTCAACCTAATCCCCGATTCGGGAGTTGCTTCGCGCTCCGAGGCCCAGTTTCCGAACGGCGTCAACTCGGCCAGCCGCAGATCGACCTGAGCGTCCGACGCGCTGCCATTGGTATCCTTAGCAGTACCCTCCTGAACTCCCCGACGGTAGTGATCGATGATGACCTGCGGCTTTCCCTCGGCCGCCACGCGTCCGCGCTCCAGTAAGATTCCACGCGTGCAAACCGTCTGAATAAGCCACATATGGTGGCTGACGAGAACGATCGTCATGCCGCGTTCATTTAATTCGCGCATCTTGTCGGTCGACTTCTGGTAAAAGCGCGTGTCGCCCACTGCTAGCACTTCGTCGACCAATAAGATTTCAGGCTCGAGATGTGCGGCGACGGCGAACGCCAGACGCACATACATCCCGCTGGAGTAGCGTTTAACGGGCGTATCGATGAATTTCTCGACCTCGGCGAACGCGACAATTTCGTCAAATTTACGGCTGATCTCGCTCCGCCGCATCCCGAGAATCGCGCCGTTCAGAAAGATATTCTCGCGCCCGCTAAGCTCGGGATGAAAACCGGTGCCTACTTCGAGCAGACTGCGGACTCGACCATATAGCTCGACCCGGCCGGCGGTGGGCCGCGTGATTCGCGAAAGGATCTTCAAAACCGTCGATTTGCCCGCGCCGTTCGAGCCGATGATGCCGAGGATCTCGCCGCGTGCAACCTCGAAGCTCACATTGTCCAGCGCCCAGAAGTAATTTGGATCCTCGGCGGAATCTCTTCGCTCCTGCCCGCCCGACCGAGCGCGATGGAACCTTGAAACGATACTCTCCCGAAGGGTCTGATAACCCTGGCTGCCGCCGACGCGATAGCGTTTCCTCAGACCGTTGACCGTGATCGAAGTTTCCATTGCCTTCAGATGATGTCGGCGAAGTCGTCTTCCATCCGACGGAACACATAAGTGGAGGCCACGAGCAAAAGACAGATCATCAGGATCGACACCGCCAGACCAATAAAATCGAACGGCCGACCGAAAATTGCGCTGCGAAATCCCTCGATAATACCGCTAAGCGGATTCAGACGAAGCAGCCAGCGCCAACGCGTCGGCAGAAACGTCACTGGATAGATAACCGGCGTCAAAAACATCAGCATTTGGATGGCAAAGGGCAGCGCATACCGGATGTCTCGATATTTTACGTTGAGTGCCGCCGTCCAGATCGCAATCGCAGCCGCAGTCAGGGCCGTAAGTGCGGAAAGCGGAATCAGCAGCAATAGGCTTAGATGATATGACACGCCACAGATGGGCATCATAACCAATAGAATAACCGCGGCGATACTCATATCCAGCAAGGCGGCACCCAATGCCGCCGTCGGCACCAGAATGCGCGGGAAATATACCTTCGTAATGAGATTGCTCGTCGAAACAAGGCTATTGGATCCAAAGGTGACTGCCGTTGCGAAGAAGTTCCAGGGCAATAACCCGGCATACGAGAAGATCGCATACGGCTCGCCTTCGGACGGTACGCGAGCAAGTCTACCGAACAGAAAGGTGAACACTACCATACCGAACAGCGGTTGCAGTACGGCCCACGCGGCACCGAGTATCGTCTGTTTGTAACGAACCTTGATATCGCGCCAGACGAGAATATAAAAAAGGTCGCGATGCGCCCAAAGATTATCCAGCTCGAGACCGGTGCGTCGGCCGGCCTCGATAATCAAGCTGGGCCCTTTGGCCGCCGAAGCCCTGGAATGACCACGCGGATCGCGGTTGCGCGGCTGGTCCTTCGCGCTGACGTCAGTCTCGTTGGGGGGAAGCGCCAGAGAGTTCGCTTCGGATTCTCGCTTCAGCTCCACAGGAGCGGTGACTATCAACTCATTCCTCCACGCATTGAAAAGGCTTCACGTTCCGCACGAGGCTCCGTGCGTCATCTAAATCGGCACGTCGTGCTTTATTCCACAAGACCTTGAGTAGAGAACGCTTGTAGCCAGGCTGCACATACACTTAAGAGTTGAGCGGCGGAGCCACGAGACGCAGATGCCTTCTCCTGTGCTCTTTCCTGCTTACTCGCGGCCAGAGGGCGCTATAGCGTATGAGATCGCGAACGTAGCCGGGGATATGACGATCCCGACGGCGCTGCACAGCCAGGCGCAGAAAACCCAATCCAAAAGCCAGGATTGCGGCGGCGTCGACCGCGATCGCGTACCCCAGGCCATGGTTGGCGATGAAATACCAGCGACGAGACTCGAACCAGTAGCCCGGGAGCCGCTTCAAAGGTTGATCGCGTTCCGTGACTTTCGTGCTTTGCCCCGCAATATGCATGACTCGGCTCTCGGGCACATACCAGGTGGCGAAGCCCATCTTCTTCGCACGGAGGCAGAAATCGGTTTCTTCGAAATAAAGGAAGAAATTTTCGTCGAGTCCACCGAGAGCATCAAAGACCGTGCGGCGAACCATCATCGACGCTCCGGACACCCAATCGATCGCTTGCTGCGCCGAGCCCATGTCAACAGCGATCACCGATCGACGCAAAAGCCGCGTCACGAGTCCGAATTGCAGGCCGGCCGCCACTTCGCTCAGGATCGACGGGAAGCGAAACGCGAAGGGCCAGGGTGTGCCGTCGGGATGCTCGAAGCTGCTGCCCGCGATGCCGACGCCTGGGTTCGACTCCAGAAACTGCACCAGCGCCGTTATTGAACCGGGTCGCAGAATTGTATCCGGGTTGAGAAGATACAAATAGTCCGGCAAGAGCTGCTGGCGCATATGTCGATAGCCGAGATTATTGCCGTAGGCGAAACCGCCGTTGCGTGGCGCGGCGATCACGCTCGCCCACGAAGACCAGGAGTTTGTCCGGATCGCCTCCGCGATAAGCGCCGTATCCCCTGAAGCATTATCAACTATAACAACTTTGATCTGAATGCCGGGCGCGCAGTGCACGCGCTCGGTCGCAATCGACTGCAAACAGTCCACCGCCAGCGGAGCGGATTTGTAGGTTACGATAATGATCCCCACGACGATCGGGCTGGAGCCGGTTCGCGAGGCTTCAAGCGTAGCCGTCATCGGTCCGTTTCTCGCAGATATGGAATAATCGCTGACGCCAGAGAGTCGACATATTCTTCATGCAGCATCGATGAGTGCCCGCCGGCGACATCGACTACTCTGATGCTGGGAGCAACTGTCTCCCAGCCCAAGGCCTCGTCAGTGTAAATCTCGCGAAAGGGCGTGTCGTCAGCTTCGCCCCGAGTGGCACGCGCCAGCAGCACAGACGAAGACGTTAGGGTTGCTGGGGTATAGTTCAGTTCAGCCAAATTGTAGATTTGACGGACCGTCAGCCCGGGCATCCAGCCTGGCCAAGGACGATTGTCTTTCAATCGTTTGGCTAAGAGGTAAAAGCGGATACGGGCGGAAAGAGCCTCAGCGCGCTGAATGATTTCCCACCGAATACTGTTAGCGGCTTTCTGGGCCAGCACTCGGATTACCGCGAGCGTTTTGGCCGATTTCGAGCCGTCCTGTTCAGTAATTATCGCCCGTCGAAGTCGTGCGATCCGTTGATGGCGCCATGACTGTTTACGCGCGCCGGGCCTGGCGGCATCGAGCAGCGCCACCAAGCCGACCGCTTGGCCGCTGCTAACGAGTCTTGCAGCAATCTCATACGCAATCACGCCTCCGGCGCACATTCCCCCGAGGAAGTAGGGCCCTTCGGGCTGCTTTTTTTGAATCTGGCCCAGATAGAATGCGGCCATGTCCGCGATCGTCGTGTGAGCAAGCGGCACGCCTGGCCGTTCGGGCGGTAGCACGCCAATTACCGAGACCTCCTGCGGCATCCGCCTGGCCAGATTCATATAGAGCAGCGTTTCACCGTCGCCGTCGTGAATGAGAAAGAGATTGCGGGACCCGCCGCGCTTCAGCTCAACCAGGGTTTCGGTGCGTTGCGGCCGAGGATGATCAATGCGCAGGGCCAGTTCGCGCACCGTGGGAGCTTCAAGAACCATCGTCAGTGGCAGCATCGCACCGAAGCGTCGAGAGATCTCCGCGATCAGCCTGACTGAAAGCAGGGAATTGCCGCCGATCTCGAAATAATTGTCCTCCACTCCAAGGCCTTTAACGTGCAGCAGGTCCTCCCATAGAGCGAGCAGGCGGCGCTCCGTGTCGTTTGCCGGCGGCACGGGTGGACGCGGTGAAATTCGCGCTCTCGGCTGGACTCGCTCCGACAGCTCAAGCACCGCTTCGCCCGTGGTCAGCACGCGCGCCAGTTTTTCGTACCGTTGCCATCGCGGGATTCCCACAGCTCCATTATGCGCGCCCACCGGCTTTCCTTCGGTCGGCTTGCCTTTCAGAACAGGCGCCCGATCGGGTCGAAACGCGACCTCGCACGCCCTTTCAGTAGGAAGTGCATAGAAGCATCGATCCCGTCTCGTGCAGCGAAATTCCGCCGCCACGCTCTCGAGAAAGACGCGTGCCGGTTCGTTCTTCGCTGTGGCGATATAGGGCAGATCGATTCGGCAAAGTCCTTTCTGCGAGGCTAACTCGCCGAGCTTGCGCAACATCGCATGCTCGACGCCGCGACCGAGAACCCGACAGCTCAGAAGGAAAGTATCCACGACGAGGGCGCCCAGGAATTCGTGGGCGATAATCACGCCGACGATTCCATAATCGCCAAAGCGATCGCGAACCTGAACGCGCAGGACTGTATCTCCCTGGCTTGCGCGCCTGCGCACTTCGTCCTCACGATAGCGTCTGGTGGTGAAATTGAACTGATTCGTTCGCACAGTGAGCTGCGCCACCCGCTCCCACTCGTCAGCGCAGGGAGGTGCGACGTCGATCTTCAGGTCAAGCGAGGCAATGAACGCGAGCATATCCGCGCTCGACTCCTCGAGCTCGCGACGCGCGGCATTTTCGCGATACATCCTGGTGCGGCGCAGATCCTCTTCGGTGACCGTGAGCTTGTCGAACGCCCAGAGATTCCGCAGAAACTCCTCGATCCCATCGTCATGCGGAAGCTGTAAGGTGAGCACCTCCGGCAACGTCGCGCGAACCTCGGCGCATTCGATCGGGTTATCGTCGATAAACACGAAGGCGTCGAGGCCGAGGTTCAAGGCTTCGGCCAGCGCCGCGAGATTACGCGGCTTCGATTCCCAGTTAATCCGATGGGCTACGATATGAGAGGTTTGCAGGATCATATCGGAGCGCTGTCGGAACACGTCCAGCACGTCAGACTCGGCGTTTTTGCTGACCAGACAGATGAGAACGCCTTGCGCCTGCTTCTCAACCGCAAACCGTTGAAGACAAGCCCGACCCGGTGATACGGAAAGGCCTTGAACACCGTCTTCGGCGACCACCCCGCTCCATAACGTCTGATCGCAATCGAGCGCCAGAACCTTATACGGAGATAAGCGCAAAGCGTGGACGCGCCTTGCGAGCGCAAGGGCGATCGCCGCGTACTGCTCTTCGCTGAATGGGACGTGGCCCAGGCGATCCGCCAGCGCATCATAAGAGTCTTCGGCGAGCTTTTCGATTGAGAGCAGGCTGATTCCCGGACATCCGGCGATCTTCTCAGCGAGCGCCGAGGATGCCTCCACGCTGGCTCGGTACAACGGCTCGGCCAAATCCGGCGAGGGTGGTAGCGTTGCAAGAACCGTCGGGATTGCGGTGCGTCGCGAATACTGCGCGAGCGCATCGGCGAGCTCGTCAGCGGTCTTGGCGAGGTGCCGACGGGCCTCCCGCGAGTCCTGGATATCTCGTACGAAATCCTCGAGTCGTACGAGTACTATCCCGACACCGTCGGTATTCGTCGCCATCGCGCTGTTCGGCGACAACAGCTCTTGAAATACCTGCCCATAGGGAGCGCAGCGGATTGCGAAGGCAAGCCCGGCTTCCTTGAGCACCAGTTCCAGATATGGCAGCAGCGGCTCCGCGGTAAACGTCGCCGCGACCACGATCGCCGGTAAGGCGGTCTCCGCTTCGGGGGCCGACGATTCTAATCGCTCTCTGACATCGCTGTCGGCTATCGCCAGTTTTGCGGAGCTAGCTTCCATGTCCTCTTTTGTCGCTATCAGGGCACAGCGATGCTTCAGCGTCTGGCACGCCGTCGCATGGAAGGAGGCCGCCTTGCTCCGCTGGGGACTTCGCGTAAAAGCACTACGAATCAGAAGTTCCGAAAGAGTTAATGTGCTCCGGCAATATTGAGCGAAAAACGCTCGGCTCGCGTTTCAGGCCCAATTCTTCCGCTGCCCGACAATCAGCAGAAATAGCAAGCTAAACTATAAAGCGACGCTGTCAGACGGTCAATAGCAAGAATAGCAGAACATGTCCTATTTCTGAATGGCATCGTTTTTAATGGTTGACCTAAACACTGCAAAGATGGGCAATCGTCGCCAAGCCTCGAGCTCAGCCCGGGGCCCTGGCAGTCTAGGGTTATGCTCTTCTTCAATCGAACATGCGGCGAGGATCGCTGCGCCGAGGCGACTGAGCCACCTCAGCCGGTTGCGGCAGTGGCCAGCAACTGCGATCCCGGCCCGAGCGTCGGCTTTCGTGCGCGAGAGCCTGATCGACGGACGACACTGCTCCTCGCCAGGGGTGATCGATAGTGAGCCGGAAGCACCTGAGCCTCACGAAAAAGCGGCGCCATTCGAGCACTTTGGCGACCCACTTTTCGGCTCGCCGCCGTCTGGCCTGAACGATCGCTGCTCGTTCGCCGGGATCACGGGTTTCGCTCATCCTGCCACGGTTGAAACTACGCAAAAGCATGACTCATTTGTATTCGATCAGCTCCGTCGTCCGGCCGCTCGCGAGATTTCTGAAGTATTGGATCTGCCCGATCAGTGTCGGTATCTGCACCAGATGCGAATGCAGGCCGTGCAGTAACCGCGTCGGATAATCGGCACGCTTCCACCGGGTTCTCGCGGCCGTGCGAAGCGACAGTGCAGCGACAATTCCGCACGCGACAACCACAGGCATCGTCGATCCGGTAAAAATCGCAAGCACACTCGCGACGACGAGCAGGACGATCATGAAAGTGCCCTTCAGACGATTGAGCCGGGTCTGTCGATGCCATCCCGGCAGGTGCTCGGGTTTCGATTTGCTCGAAACCTCGGCATAAGCGTGACCGCTTCGCACCGCCCGTCGCCAGTATTGGTTGAAATGGGTGATCGCCAGATCGTGACTGACCATCGTGCGATCAAGGCAGACGATCTTATAGCCCGCCGCGCGGATGCGAGCGCATAATTCCGCATCCTCGCCGGCAATTAGCCGCTCATTATAGCCACCCACCGACTCGAGCACGGCGCGTCGTATGAAAGCGTCGCCGCCGCAGAATTCCGCTTCTCCGGGATGGATGATCCAGTCCAGATCGAGCACCCGATTATATAGCGACGCCTCGGGATGAAGTTCGCGGCGATAGCCGAACACCACTCCGACCCGCGGATCATTCAGTTCACGGAGCGCGTAGGGAACAAATTCGGGCGCCAGGATAGTATCACCGTCGAGAAACAGCACGATCGGTCCGCGCGCCGCGCGCCATCCCGCATTACGCCCGATCGCCGCGCAAGGTCGTTCAGGGTCGACAATTATAACCTTCGCCCCATGGCCTTGCGCCAATTCAACACTATTGTCGGTCGAGGCCGAGTCTACATAGATCAACTCGATCGCGGCATCCGGCAGATGGATCGCGCCGACCGAGGTGAAACATCGCGCCAGGCGAGCGCCCTCATTCCGGCCGATCACAACGACTGAAAGCTGCGGCTGCTCGCTGCTCGTTTGGCGATCGCTCATGGGAACTCAGCCAGATGGAGCCGGAGCCTCCTGGTCGGTGAAAACTTCATCGCGCGCGATAGTCTCAGCGAAGGACCGCCGGTTCCGGTCGCCTCTAAGGGTTGTCGCTCCAGGTTCGTCGGCACCGCCGAGGTGCTCGCTCAGACGACCGCGTCCGGCGATCCAGGCTGGACCGAAGTTTCGGACCAGCGCGTTAGCCTAATCGGTTCACTACCCGACGGTCTCCGGTTTGAGGTCGACTCTGGTCACGCGCGCGGCAGAGGTCGCAAACACGCCGGCAATGGTCGGTTCGACTCGCGCGGCAGCCACCGGCACTGGCGAAGTCTCGGCGACCGCGGCGGCATCGACTCGGTGCTGGCGGACAACGATCCCGATGACCGGCGGCGACAGTCGGCTGAGCTCCCGCATGGTCGCGGCGATCTCGGGTAAACGGTCGCGTCCGGCAGCAATTGCCAGCACCACGCCCGCCGGATGCTGAATAAGCATCGCCGCATCCGCCGATTTCAGTACCGGCGGCGCATCCAACAGCACGAGATCGTGCGTGTTCAGAACGAGATCGAGAGCGTCGCGGACGCAGGACGTCAGCAGACGATCATTCCGCTGATGCGCGCAGATCGCCATACGGTCGGGCAGCTCCGCTGACGCCTTCCTGATCGCATGGACACAGGTATCAGCCAGGGCGCCGCGATGAGCTGTGTCGGATTCTTCGATTGCCGTTGAAGTACCCTCAGCCACGGCCTGCTGCAAGCGCTTCCTGCCTGACAAGAAGGCGGGCGAGTTCGGCTCCGCGTAACGAATATCGGGAGCTTCCGCGTTTGCTTCGACCGCGACCGCCGAGGCGCCCAGTTCCGTAAGCTCCCTCGAGAGCGCGAGAGTGAGCGAAGTGGTGCCCGCCCGTTCACCGACCGCGGTAACCACGAAGACCCGGGTCCCCGCCTGTCGCCGCTCCCGGATAATTCCCAGCGCGATACGGCGTAATGCGTCGCGATCGGAACGATCACCGAAACCGGTACTCCCCAGCACCGGGAGTTTGAAGACACTCTCGATTTCGAGCGCCGACTTGACCGTAGGATCGGTCAGATCGAGCAGGCAGGGGACGGCAATTCCGGCTATCAGCACCCCTAAACAGGTGAGCAGCACCAGAAACTTCTGCGGCTTGCCGACCATCGGCGCGTCCGGCTCCAGTGCCGGCAGTTCAAGGCTCGCGACTCCGGGCGAGCGGCTCTGCACCCGCATCACGTCAACGCGATCGTCGATCTCGCCAAGTTCCTTGAGGTGGTTTTCGTATTCATCATGAATCGCCAGCGCTTGATTGTATTTCGCGCCGAAGGAGGCCGCGCTCTGCTTCAGCGATGCGACCTCCTGCTGAATTCCCGCGAGCGCGCGTTGCGCCTGATCCACCTGAGTCTGCGCACTCGCAATTTTCTGATGCAGGTCGGCGGTGTGCGATGCCTGCAGGATGGTGCGGGCCTGGCGCAAGGCGTCGCCATAGATACCGCGCGTCTCCGCATCGATATCGGCGATCTTCTGCTCGAGCGCCGGACGCCCGGGATGCGACTGCGAAAGCCCCTGAAGCTGTAAAAAGACGTCCTCGCGCTCTTTCTTCAACTCGGTCTCCTGCGCGCTCAAGTCCGGATCGTTGAGCAGCAGTTTCTGCGCGAGCGAGTTAAGATCGGCTTCGCTGGGAGCGGCGGAATCCGCCTGCAGCGCCGCCAGTCGCGACTGATCTTCGATCAAATCCCGTTGTTGGCGTTCCAGCGCCACGTTCGCATTGGCCAGCTTCAGATCATAGGGGTTGCTCGCGGGACCGCTGAACGTCGTCACGCCCAATTCTTCGGTGAGCTTGCCGAGCTGCGAGCGTTCGGCCTCGAGCGTCTGTTGCAGGTCGTCGCGTCGCTGCTGCAGCAGACGCACCCGTTCGTCGGTTCCGCTGAGCTCCTGCCTTTCCTGACGGGAGAGATAAGCGTTCACGACGGCGTTGACGATATCGGCCAAACCGTTCGGCTTGGTGCCTTCGAGACTCACCGAGATCAAAAAGGTATCCGGGATCCAATCCACCCGCAGCTCCGCCATCAACCTTTCGGCCGCATGCCGGAGACTTTCGCCGGGCGCCTGCCACAGCGCGACCTTCGGTCCGAGAAGGTTCAGCGCATCCATGATGGTTTCGGGATTGGAAATTTCGAAGACCTGCTGCTGGACGAAACTGTGATACTCGACATTCGGCATCGAGGGGGTGTCGAGTCCCAGCATCGCCCCCGCGTCGTAGGTCGGCAGGATTCGCAGCGAAGCTTCAGCGGTATATTTGGCGGGGCAGAATAATTTGATGGCGAGCAGCCCGGCCGCGAGAACCGCCACCACCAGTATCACCGAAAGCCTCCAGTGATTTCTGATACTGGTAAACGGCTCGAACGTCCGCCCCGGAACGATCTGCGGAATTATGCTGGGATGCGCGAACTGGGTGAGTTGCGATTCGGCTTCTAAGTTCATCAATTTATTCCAACCGCGAAAATACTAGCGCAAGCCGCTCCCGGTCATCTTCTCTCGCAAGGCTTTCCGGAATACTTGCCAGGCGCGCTCCGATTAAAAAAGTGCCGCGCCCACGAACAATGAGCTGGTGATTGGATTGATTTGCTGCATCACCCAGCCGACCTTGGCCAGCCCGTTCTTCGGCACGTAGATGATGTCTCCCTGCTGAAGCACATAGTTGGCCCGCCCATCGCCGGCGGTGAAATTGTCAAGATCGACCACCTGCTGAAGATTCTGCGACGGTCGGGCGAAGACGATCTTGCTCGGTTGCGCCGTATCGGTCGGCCCGCCGGCGTCGGCGAGCGCATCGAGGAACGACATGTTTGGCGTCAGCGGATAAGCGCCAGGTTTGGCAACCTGACCCATAACATAAACCAGTTGATCACCCGGATCCGGCACGTAAACCAGATCGCCCCGCTGCATCCTGATATTCAGCGCCGGATCCACGCCGCGGTAGAGGGGTGCCAGATTGAGCCAGAGCGCGCGATTCCTGCCGCGAAAGATCGCGCAGCGCGTGACGTCGGTGTTCTCGTTCGAGACCTGCGCCGTCCCGGCCTTGGCCAACACTTCGAGCAGCGTCGGATTGTCATTGAAGGTAAGCCGTCCCGGATGGGCAACGTGACCCAGCACAGTGACGCTGTTGCCGCTGTAACTGACCATCGTCACCGACGCGTAGGTCCGCACATAGTATTCTGACAACGCGCTGGTCAGCCGTTCGCTCGCCTGATCAGGGGTCAACGACGCGACATGGATCGAACCCAAAAACGGTATCTGGATATCGCCGTCCGGTCCGACCACGTGCGTCCCCGATAGTTCCGGTCGCGCCCAGACGGTGACCGCGATGCGATCGCCTGGTCCGAGCGTGTACTGAGGCGGGCGAATGTCCTCGAAGCGGGTTACCACCTCGTCGGCGCTTGCCAGATCCTGGGGACTCGCGGTCGCGGCCGCATCCGAGGAGTCCGCCGTCGGAACCGCTGCGGCAGGCTTGGCCGCTCCCGACGAGGCGGGCGACGGCGCCTGGCCGGCGCATCCCACCAGTAGTGCGGCAACTACCAGGAAAAGAGCCGTTACATATCGATGGGCCTGGCCCGTCGCCGTATTCGACATGCCGGAGTCAGCAACGACGAGGGTTGACGATGAGCACGAGGGCCTGAAAATCTGGCGCATGTTCCTTAAGCATCTAACGACTTCGGAAGTTAACCGCCCGCTCCGGCATCATACGAGTCGGAGCACCGCGGGATAGCTTCGTCTCAACCGCTAGACTTCCTCCAGAAACGAGTTACGCATGCTCAAACAGACCTATACCGCAGCGAACCTTAGGAACTCCGGCAGAGAGGCCTTCCAATACGGTCATTTGACCTGTGCCTTCTTGACCTTATCGAAGCTGCAATTATTTCAGCTAAACCAGCTTTTTGCAAGCACAGACAACTCGCTCCAAGAAATCCTCTGCCATTGCGTTCTTCTATAGCAAGCTAAAGGCGACCGTCGATCACGCTTACAGGTCAGCGGCTTCCACCCGGCCGCGAATCAAGGGGCGGCGCCTCACGGCGTGTCGGCGTCTCTGGAGGCGCGACCGATAGGCTCGCCTGGTCGCGCGTCGAGACACATCTGTCGAGACACATCTAACGATCCCTGATTTTGCGCACGAGTTCCTCAAGCCTCCACGACCGCATTCGAGGCGCCGGAACCGATTCGTGCCATTTTGCGCATCCCCGGCGCGGGCCGGCTCTCAAGGCGTTCATCGATCCTTTGCGCCAGCACCTGCAGATGGGGCTCCTTCAGGAGCGTCCAATGATCGCCCGGCACGTCGACAATCTCGAGACCCCCGCTAAAGAGACCGTCCCAGCCCATCGCACCCGCGCCGGCATCGCTCGTCCGCAACAGAACCGCGCGACACCCTAACGGGCGATACCGATAATTCCGGCGAGACTTGAGATAAAGGTGCGCCGGAATATCAGACGGTTGGTAGCTATCAACCTGATTTGATTCGCGCATCGACGGCTGGTCGGCGATCGCTTTGAAGCGCTCCGTCAGTTGGCGCAACCTGCTTCGAAGCGCGACCTTCGCCTTGATCTCCTCCCAGAGCAGAGACTGTCGCCGCCGGAAGGGAAGCTTCCGCCAGGCGTCGAGCAACAAGATCATCTCGACCGAGATACCGTGACGCTTGAGTTGATGCGCAACTTCGCAGGCGATCGTGCCACCGAAGGAATGGCCCACCAGAACCAGCGGGCCGGAACGCTCGACGCTGCGGATCAGGGCGACATGCTTCGCAGCGAGACTCTCGACCGACGGAAACGTCCTGATCGATTCGCGATCGCTCGCCCCGTCGGCTAGCCCCGGTAACGAGACCACCGTGGCAAAGGAAGCCAGATTGGTTTTCAGCAGCCGCGCCAGGCGGCATTGCCCGACACCGGCGTCGAGGAAGAAAAGAGTTCCCGGCTTCGTGCCGGAAGCCAACCCGATGAGCTGATCACGATCGTTCCTCGGATCTGATTCATGAAGGGCGCGGGACAGGCCTTCAACCGTCGGGTTCAGGAAGAAAACCGGAACCGGGATATGTTGATTGAACAATTTTCCGACTCGGGCCAGCACCTGGATTACCTGAAGGGAATTGCCGCCCAGGACGAAGAAATCGTCGTGCACGCCGATTTCGCCGATGCCCAGAACCTCCCTACAGACCCCGGCCAGAACCTCTTCGGTAGGTGTCCGCGGAGCCACGAACGGCCGCTCCGAGTGCACTCGCCCCAATTCCGGAGCGGGCAGCGCTTTGCGGTTGATCTTGCCGCTCGCCGTCAATGGCAGCCGTTCCAGTGTCACGAAGGCCGCCGGGATCATGTAGTCCGGCAGCTTCTGTTTAAGCGAGCGGCGCAGCTCGTCGGCCTTGGGTACGCGATCCGGATCGCGGGGCACCAGATAGGCCACGAGTTGCTTTTGTCCGACGGTGTCGTCGCGCGCGATTACCACGCACTGTCCGATCGCCAGATGCTCCCGCAACACCGCTTCGATCTCACCCAACTCGATGCGAAAACCGCGCAGCTTGACCTGATCGTCATTGCGACCGAGGAACTCGATATTGCCGTCAGGAAGGTAACGCCCGCGATCGCCGGTGCGGTACATCCGCGCTCCGGAGCTGCCGCTGAAGGGGTCGGCGACAAACTTCTCAGCAGTTAGTTCGGGGCGGCCGAGGTAACCGCGACCGACGCCCACCCCGCCGATGAACAGCTCTCCCGGGATTCCGATCGGAACCGGATTAAGCTGGTTGTCCAGGATATAGATGGCGACGTTGGCGATTGGTCGTCCGATCGGAACGAGGTTTTTTCCATAATCCGTTCGACAGTTCCAAAAGGTAACGTCGACCGCGGCTTCGGTCGGACCGTACAGATTGCACAAGCTCGCCTGGAACCGGCTGAAATACTGTTCCTGCAGATCGAATGGAAGGGCTTCGCCACTGCAGATGACGCGTTGCAGGGAGCGGCATTTGTCGGCTTCGGCCGCGTTGACAAAGGCCCGCAACATTGACGGGACGAAGTGGATCGTCGTAACCCCGTGCCGATGGATCGCCTCCGTCAGATACTGGCTGTCGCCCTGCCCCCCGGGTCGCGCGAGGACGAGGCGCGCGCCGTTCAGCAACGGCCAGAAAAACTCCCATACCGAGACGTCAAAACTGAACGAGGTCTTCTGTAGCACGACGTCGGCCGGCGAAAGCCCATACTCGTCCTGCATCCAGCACAAACGATTGCGGATCGCGCCGTGCGTGTTCATCGCACCCTTGGGTTTGCCGGTGGAGCCCGAGGTATAGATGACATACGCCAGATGGTCGGAATTGACGGCGCTTTCCGGCGCACCGACCGGCTTGTCCGCGATGAGCGGCCAGTCCCTGTCGAGACAGAAGGTCGTGCTTGCGCGCTGCGGCAGCACGTCAAGCAGCTTCGCCTGCGTCAGCAGAACCGCCGGAGCGGCGTCCTCCAGCATGAACGAGAGCCGTTCCGGCGGATATTCCGGATCCAATGGGACGTAGGCCCCGCCGGCCTTCAGGATTCCCAGCAGTCCGACCACCATCTCGATCGATCTTTCGGCGCAGATGCCGACTAACACGTCAGGACCCACGCCCAGGCTCTGGAGATGATGAGCGAGCTGATTCGCGCGCTGATTTAATTGACGATAGGTGACTTCGCGGCCTTCGCAGACGACCGCCACCGCGTCAGGCGTCCGCTCGGCCTGGCGCTCGACCAGCTCGTGGATGCATCGGTCGCGCGGATACTCCACGGCACTCGCGTTCCAGTCAAACAACACCTGCCGACGTTCGCCCTCGGTCAGCAGCGGGAGTTCATCGAGTCGGCGGCTCGGGTCGGCGGCGGCCGCCTGCAGGAGGGTCGCAAAATGGGTGAACATCCGCGCGATACGATCGCTGTCGAAGATCTCGGTGCTGTATTCCACCTCCATCCAGATCTCGTCGCCGAAGTCGGTCAGAAAAAAAGTGAGGTCGAATTTCGACGTCCCCGCCTCGGCGAGCTCGGACCGCACCTCGAGTCCCTCGAGGCCGATGAACGACAGATGCTGGTCCTGATCGCGCCAATTGATCATCACCTGGAACAGCGGCGCGTGGCTCAAGCTGCGCCGCGGTTGAAGTCTGCTGACCACCTGTTCGAACGGCACCTCGCGATGGGCATACAGGTCGAGCGCGCCCTTCTGGACCTGCGCGAGGAGGTCGCGAAAAGTCATCGCGCCGGCAAGCCTGGTGCGCAGCGCCTGCGTATGGATCAGGAAGCCGATTACCGCGGCCAGTTCGGGCCGCTCGCGCTCCGCGATGGGCACGCCGATCACCAGGTCTTCGGCGCCGGAGTAGCGATAAAGAAGAACCTTCAGCGCGGCGGTCGAGAAAGCGAAGAGGCTCGCTTTTTCATTCCGGCTGCATGAACGCATCGCTGCCGTAAGATCAGCGTTGAGGCGAAACCGCTGGCGCGCGCCCCGATAACTTTGCACCTGCGGACGCGGGCGATCGGTCGGCAGGTCCAGCAGTTCCGGCGCGCCTTCGAGGGTCTTTGCCCAGAAATCAAGGTCCTCGGCGAAGGCGCCGTCGAGAGTTCTCTTCTGCTGCCAAATCGCATAGTCACCGTACTGAATCGGCAGAGCTGGCAGGTTCGGCGTCTCGCCGCGCACCAGCGCGCGATAGGCCGCCGACAACTCGCGCCAGATAACGCCCTCTGACGCCCAGTCGCAGATGAGATGGTGCATCATCAGGATGAAGACGTGCTCGGTGGGCGTGAGGCGAATCAGGGTCGCCCGAATGCCGGGAGTGTTGGCGAGGTCGTAAGGCGCGCGCGGCTCCTCGCGCAGCAGACGCTCAACTTCGGCGCTGCTTTGCGCCGGCCAGAGCGCGCTCAGATCGACCTGCTTGATGCGCAGAACGAAACTCGGGTGGACCAGCACCTCGGGACCCTGCTCGCTTTTGCGAATGGTGCTGCGCAGCATCTCGTGACGCGCGATGACGAGGTTCAGCGCCTGCTCCAGCGCAGGCGCATTCAATTCCCCGATGAGTCGCACCGCCTCGGATTCATTGTAGAGCGGAAAGCCCGGCGCCAATTCCTCGAAAAACCAGATCCGTCGTTGACCGGAACTTAGCGGATGAGACCACGGCCGCCCGCTTACCGGAATAGCCTGTGCGCCGCCGTCGTTCGCCGTCGGCAGTGCGCGCGGCGTCGTCGACAAAGACGCCGGTGAGCGTCCGTTGCCGCCATCCGCGTTGGTCCTTGCGTGCAAGCGCTCGGCAATCAGGTTCATCTGCTGCTCGACCGTCGGATGCTCGAAGAAATCCGTCAGCGAAAGCACGATCCCGAGCTTTTCGCGAATCGCGGCGAGGCACTTGATCGCCGCCAGCGAATGGCCGCCCAGCGCGAAGAAGTTGACGTCTCGCCCGATCCCGCTCTGATTAAGGACCTCGCTCCAGCTCTGGAGCAGGGCGTCGGCGACCGCGGTCGGAGCAATTTGAGCCGGAGCGGAATGGTTTCCGTTGTCGGTACCCCTCGTCGCGGTTCCGGCCAACTCGAGCAGGCGCAGACGCTGAACCTTGCCCGAAGGGCCCTTCGGCAGGTCGCTGACAAAGTGAATATGCGTCGGCGTCTTGAAATGCCCGAGGCGGCTTTCACAAAAGGACAGCAGGGCCGATTCGTCGACCGCCTGGCCTTTCCGCAGAACGACATACGCGACCAGATCCTCGCCCAGATAACGGTCGGGGACGCCGACGACGGCAGCCTCAAAGACCGCGGGATGCGACTCGAGCACCTCGTCGATCTGCCGCGGCGCGATGTTCATCCCGCCCTTGATGATCAACTCTTTCGAGCGCCCGATGATGAAGAAGTAGCCGTCACTGTCCTGGTAGGCGAGGTCACCGGTATGGAGCCAGCCGTCGGCGTCGAGCACCGCGCGGGTCTGTTCCTGGTCCTTGTAGTAGCCCTGCATCACGGCGTCGCCGCGAATCAGAACTTCGCCCGGCTGGCCCGGCGCGACGTCGGCGCCGTCCGGCGCGATAATCCGCGTCTCAAAACCCCAGGCCTTCCCCGGTGTGCCGATTTTGTTCGCTCCGGGGGCCTGCGGATTGGCGAAAATATTGCCCGCCTCGCTGGAACCCATCGCCTGAATGAGCCGAATGGGAAACCGCTCCATGAATTCGCGTTGCAAGGAAGGCGACAACGGCGCCGAAGAGGAGCGAATGAAGCGGATACGCTCGTAGGCCCCCCGTCGCTGGTCAGCCTTCGGATCCCGCCAGTCCAGCAGTTGGGAAATGATAGTCGGCACGATTGCCGACCACGTGCAGCGATAGTCGTCGAGCCAGTCCCAGAAGCGACTCACGTTGAAGTGGTTGGGAACGACGACCGAGCCTCCGGCGACCATCGTCGGCATCAAGGTCACGCACTCAGCATTGATATGGTAAATCGGCAGAACCAGGAGCGAGCGATCGGTGGCGGTCAGTTGATGTGACCGCGCCGAATTGCGGCCATGGGCCAAGAGCGTCTTATGCGAATGGATCGCCGCCTTGGGTTGACCCACACTGCCCGAGGTGTACATCAAAAGCGCCACGTCGTTTTCGTTGACGGGCGGGAGCGCCGAGGGCGCAGCGGAGGACAGCAGCTCGCTCGCTAAGGCATCGACCTCGGCGGCAACCACCTCGACCGATCGCGTAACCTCGGCCAGGGCCGCGCGCGCCAGCGCCGCGTATTGTTCTTCGACGAAGACCACGTTGGCGTCGCTGTGATCGATCGTAAAGGCGAGTTGCGACACCCCGGCGCGAACGTTCAAAGGTACCGCCACCATCCCGCCGTACATCGATCCCAGAAATAGCTGCGCGGTATAGAGGCCATTGTCGAGCAGGAACGCGACCTTGTCGCCTGGATGCAGGCCGAACGACTGCAATATCGCCACCATGGCCCGACACTGCGCCTGGAATTGGCCGTAGGTGAGGGAGCGGTCGTTATCCGCTCCGAGGAGAAACAGGGAATCCCCGCAGACCTGAGCTCTTTCGTCGATGAGTTCGCGAATGGTTCTTGCCCTGCAGGACACGCCCGTGGTCTCTCCCGACAATTCCGGTTGAAGCTGTGAATTGGTCATACAGGTTGACCTCGGTCTCCTCAGGGTTTGACTGACGGTCAATGGTTAGAGCACCTGCGGCTCACGGATCTGCTGACGCATCGCGGCTCGTCGAACGCAAAGCGGCCAGGCTGAACATCAGTCATTTTTCATCCGCAGCTATCGAGGAAAGGCCGCAGCGCGTTGGCGAGCGAATCGACGAAGCGCTCCTCGAGCATCGACGAATGGCCACCCTCGACGTCGATCACCTTGAGCTTCGGCACGAGCGCGCTCCAACCGAAAGACTCGTCCCGATAAACCTCCCGGTAAGGGACGTCGTCGCCTTCGCCGCTCTGCGCGCGCACCAGTACGACCGACGCTAGGGCCACCGGCCTTGGCGCATAGCGCTGATGGGCGGTCGCGTAGATCTGCCGCGCCGACAGTTCTGGGAGAAAGCGCGGCCATTCGCGCCCGCGGTGGAGCCGCGCGCGCATCAGATGAAAGCGCGCGATAGTCCACCATCGCGCGCTGCGCTCAGTAATTTCCCAGCGCAGCGCGCCGCCCGCCTTGCGGGCGCTCACCACGGTTACCGTCCGGAGTCGATCGAACCAGCTCGCCTGGCTTCCGCGATGTTCCGCGATGGCTTGCCTGAGTCGCGCGAGGCGCTTGTCGAGCGTGAGTCCCGGGCGCTTAAGCGCCTGCGGCATCGACGCTTCCAGCAGAAGGACCAGCGCGACACTCTCACCCGCTGCTTCCAGTTGCGCCGCCATCTCGTAGGCGATTACTCCGCCGGCGCACATGCCGCCGAGCAGGTAGGGTCCGTGCGGTTGTTTGCGACGCACCGCCTCGAGGTAAAAGGCCGCCATCTCCTCAATCGATGAATGCGCGAGCGGAATTCCTGCGACCCGCCGCGGCTCGAGCCCGAATACCGCCATATCGGCGGGCAGGCGGCGCGCGAGACTCAGGTAAAGAAGGACTTCGCCATCACCGTCGTGGACGAGAAAAAGATTGCGTCGGTCGCCGCGCTTGAGCTCAACCAGCGATCCCGAGCGCATCCGCGCGAGCCAGGCCTCGGTGATCTGTCGGCGCCGCAGCGCAACGGCCGGATTGTCAGCGCTTATCGGCGATCGTCGCGCGCCGTTGGGCAGCGGTTCGTCCTTGCGGACGAGACGCCTGTTTAAATCTCGATCTACCGGTTGCTCCGACGTTGGCTTCATCCTTCGCATCGCCGGCGTAGCCTGCCCTCGCTCTGTCGTCATCCGTCAGGCGAGGTGCAGTGCTTCGCGCACCGCAGCCGGCCACTGCCACGGATCGAGACCGTGGTTGGCAAAGAGCGCGAGCACCAGTCGCTCCATGCCGAAAGCGACGCAACTGCTGTGCGCGATCGCGCCGTCAGCCGTCCGCAGCGACCAGGTCGAACCAAAGTGATCCAGATGATAGTTGAAGCTCATGCATGCCGTCGGCGCGCTTCCGATCGGAATGACCATCTCGAACTTCAGGGATTGTTCGATTTGCCGCGACGCCGCGAGTTGGCCACCCCGCCCGAAGAAGGGATCGCTGGCCGCCACGACCTCATACGGCAACTCGAGCCGCTCGACCAGTTGCCGCGCACGAGGGATCCACCGCGACCTGAATTCCAGCGCTTGGGTCGGCGTGCCCACGCATACGAATTCGCGCATCCGGAACGATTGCAGACGGCCCGCTTCCGACGTCGCCTCATGGCGAAAGCAAAAGGCCGAAACGTCGAACAGACGGCCCTCGTCGGGTAGCCGACCGACCTCGGCCTGAAGGGCGTAGACCGGATAACAGGCCGCCGGTGCAAGCACCAATTCGCTCGCCTTGAGCGTAGTGAGCCACCCGCCGCTCTCGACCGCGCTCCGAATCTTCATCTCGTCGCCCTCGAGGCAACTGACGCAGCCGAGCAGATGGGGAAAACTGTCGAGATAGCCCGAGGTTTCCAGCAGTTGGCGGCTCATCACCGGGGGAAAGTGCAGCACCTCGGTAGCGGGCTCGCGATACCGGCTGATAAGAAGTGAGAGCCGGTCGTTGACCTCTTCGAACACCGGGGTCCGGGCGTACACGCCCGCCGCACCGACCGTTCTGAGAAGCGCGGGCATGATTGTTTCGATCGCGGCTTTCATGATTCAGCTCCCCAGTCGCTCAGGGGTCGAGCGCAATACGACCGGCGCAAATTTGTGTGTTGAAGTGGTCCCATCACCTTTAGGCTCTCAGCGTCGAAGGGGTCGCCAGCAACATCGAGGCGCCAGTTGTATTAGCAAGAATACGCTCATTATTAATCATTATTGCAGACGAAAGAATATCACGCAATTGACGAGAGATGCTGAATTCGCCTTTGTTTCTATACCCGGCGAGGCCGCACGCGTTCAGACAATCGAGTACCGTCGCGATCGCGGTCTCGGAGGCGCTCACCTTCAGCAGGTTCATCGTGTTCTGAAAATCCAGCGCTTCGAGCTGCGCGCCGGCGCTCGCGATAGTTTGGAATTGCCCAAGTGCGGCGACAATCATGCTCTGTAGGGTGCGGAGGGACATCGTCGCCCGCGTGAGATGAACGGCTCCGGGCGGCAGTTGTCCACCGCTCCGTCGGGCCGCGGCACGCACGAAACGGCGTGCGCGGTCGACGGCCGCCGCGGCTATTCCGCACCAGACCGCGCTCCAGGTTAAATGCGCGACCGGCATCATCGTGTGCGCCTGGATGGTGGCGTAAGGCTCGGGCAAGAGCTGATCCGCCGCCGCCGACACGGTGAGCCTGAAACCTGCGCTGCAGGTCCCGCGCATCCCCAGGGTTTCCCACTCCACCGTTCGCTCGAGCCGATAGTCGCTCTTGAGCGCGGCCAGCAATACCTGATCGGTCGGCGCGGCGTCGGGCGCGCGTCGTGCCGTTGTCACAATGGCGTCCGCCTCCGCGCCATAAGAAACGACCGTCGCTTCCTTCACAAACGAAAGCCGGGTGCCGTGCCTTTCAATCGGCGCCACGCTGGTGCGCAGGTCGCCGCCACCCTGCCCTTCGGTGGTCGAAGAGGCCAGCAGCAACTGCGCAAGCGCGAGGTCGCGCAGGAGCTGGCGATGCCAGATGCTCTGCTCGCCATGACGCACCAGAATCGCGACCATTATCTGATGCATCGCGAAGATCATCCCGACCGCGGCACATTCGCGCGCGAGCAGGTAACAGATGTCGGCAACGTCGGCGATACTGGCACCGTCACCGCCCAGGCTGCTCGGCACCAGGATGCTCAGGAGGCGCTCCTGGCGCGCGGCCTTGAAGGCCTCGAGTGGAAAGCGCGCTTCACGGTCAACGCTATCAGCGTGCTCCGCAGCTTGCTTAGCTACTATTGTCGCGCGTCGCTTAAGGTCTTCACTCAACATGCTGTCTTCACGCCGTGCTCTTTAAGCCTAATGTCACCGAATCTCTGGCTAACCAAGCACAAATAAGCTATTATTTCCAGTGTGAATCACAGAGATCAGGATGACCTGCTGCGTCACAACAGGGTTGCTAATCTTGTGCAACAGATGCTGAAGGAACGTTCAATCGTCCAAAGCATTGCGACCGATGATACCCTCATCGACGCTGGACTGACGTCGCTCGATCTGGTCAAGCTTGTCTTCCGCGTGGAGTCGGAGTTCGACCTGACGATCCCGGTCTGCGATATCACACCCGACAATTTCCGCACGATTGGGACGATCCATGGGCTGGTCAGCCGCCTCCTTGAGTCCTGAACCGCAGGCTTAGTCAGCCGGCCCGGGGCGCCGTCCGGCGCGCGATCAAGGCCCGACACGGCACGCCGAAGGCTGCTCATAGGAGATTCCTGACCTCTCGTCGCCGCCTCATGGAAAAACGGCTTGCGCGAATCCAGCCTTCCGCGGCTTGCCACGTGACAACGGCTGACCGCCTTCTAGCACCCCTCCCCGCGACAGAACTTCAGGAGCGTGCCGCCGATAATCTTGAGGTCCTGCCACAGTGACCAGGTGTCGATATACTTGCAGTCGAGCCTCACGATCTCTTCGAAATCGCTGACCTTCTTGACTCCCGCCAGTTGCCAGGGACCGGTGATGCCCGGTTTCATGCTGAGCCGGCGCTGATGATGGGCGCTGTACTTCGCCACCTCCTCGGGAATCGGCGGTCGCGTTCCGACCAGGCTCATCTCACCTCGGAGCACATTCCAGAACTGCGGCAGCTCATCGATATAGTGTCGTCGCAGAAAGCGTCCGATCGGGGTCACCCGCGGATCGTTGCAAATCTTGAAGATGTGCCCCTTCATCTCATTCTGCGCGGCCAACTGGCTCAGTTGCTCTTCGGCGGTCACATACATCGTCCGAAATTTGTAGAGCTGGAAGTGGCGGCCGTTGCGTCCGACGCGAATCTGCTTGAATAAGACCGAACCGCCGCTTTCCCGCCGGATGCGGCGAGCGAACACGAGCCAGGCGATTCCCGCCGCCATCAGCCCGAAGATGGCCGCCACGATATCAATGCCGCGCTTGATCGACAGCGCCATCCGGTTGGTTGGCACGGTCTCCAGCGACAGCAGATATTCGCCGTTTCCGAGATGGCGGGTGGAGTAGCGGCCGCTTTCGCCCAAAGGTGACTGTAAGACCCTTTTGAACGTGATGCCGCGAACGGCGCAAGCGACCGACAGGTCTTCGCCGTTGATCCCGGCACATGGACCCAATTGCACGACTTCATCGATTGGATATCTGTCAAGGACCCAATCGAGCTCGTCGCAGGCCTGCAGGCGATCGCCACGCCGGAGCTGCAGACTACCGCGCGGACCTACATTAAGAAAGCCTACGATATCGATGGATTGCTCTTTATAGTTTTTGAAAAGTTTGATAAGCTTGTTATTGCTGTTTTCATCTCCGACGACTAAGACGTGTGTCTGCGACGCTCGCGGCAGTACCCTGAGCTGCCGTGAAGTGCGCGCTTCCGAAACGTTTACGGCAGTTTCGGCGGTTTCGAGCGATACGTCCACTGCGAACCCTCGGACCTCCTGTCCAAGCGACTCGCCGCGAACTCTAACAAAGATGGCGTGACAAGAAAAGACCAGTTAATCTTATTGTTGATAGGTAAAACTAGGGACAGAAGATGATGACAAAATTTGATTCAGTTTATCTTGATAGGGCAGTAATGTTCACAGAATGACAGGTAACTGGTCTCTTCAGCACTGCTCGAAGATGAAGCGCTAAGATGAGAGGAATAAAGGCTATATTGTCTTGGCCTGCATGGTTTGCATTTATATTAGAGGCTCGTTGGTAAGCACAGGTCGGCATCGAGAATGGTACCCTAAACAGAGGCACGCGGGCCTACGATAACGGCTCGCGTTGCGCCTTTGATTCGACGCAGCTTCGGCGATGACTTGCTGCCGTGATCCGAACGTGCCCCAATCCCTCTGAGCGGGCAGTCCTCCGATGACCTCACCGCTGCGCGCGCAAATCCGACGACTCCTGCCGGCTGGAGTGGCGGGCGCGGAATTGCTTGAGTTCGCTCGTGCGGCTCCACTCTTGATCGACGAGGAGATGGCAGTCGCCACGGCTGCCGAAAGCCGTCGCCTGGAGTTCAGGGCGGGACGCGACTGCGCGCGGCGCGCCTTGCTCGAACTCAATTATCCGATTCAACCCCTGCGCCGTCGGGCCGACCGCACGGTCGAATGGCCCGAAGGCGTGGTCGGTAGCGTGACGCATACCCGGGACTACGCTGCAGCCGTGGTCGCGCGGTCGTGCGATTGGGGTGGGATCGGCATCGACGCCGAGTTAAGCGACGGCGCGAATGATCCGAAACTATGGCGGCTTATCGCGACCCCCGAGGAGATCACCTGGGTCGCCGCCCAGGGCGAACGCGCCGCGTTCAGCGCTACCCTGCTCTTCAGCGCCAAAGAGGCCTTCTACAAGGCTCAGTACTGTCTCACGGCGCGATGGGTGAATTTTGACGAAGCGCGATTTCATCTCACACCGGGTGGCTTTGAGATCGAACTCCTCATCGACCTGCCGCGAGTCGGCAAGCGCGGGTCGCGTCTTAGCGGCAGCTATTGCGAGGACGAGGCGCGGATCGTGACCTTCCTCGCGCTGCCCGCCCGTCGCTGATCGCTCCTTCAGGGGAGGAATCACCGAACCCGGTATCCTGGCGACTGTTATTTTAGGCATTGACCAGCATACACCATCAACACATGGTTATGCCTGTTGCTAACATGTCATTATCTGCTATTCTAGTTGTAACTCGTGCATTCTAGGTTTTATTGCCATTTGACGGGATTTAGCACTATTTGACGGCATGACGGATCTCGTCGCAACAAGGCCTGAATCGTGAGCGATTCTCGGGCTTATTTGAACATGGGTGAGCGAAAGGTAAAGGTGCTCGCGATAGCATCCGGTGGGGGACACTGGCTTGAGATGCAGCGCCTCTATCCGGCGTTCGAGAATCTCGATGTCGCCTTCGTCAGCGTCCACCCCGCTTATGCGGAGCAGGTGCCCAATCATCGGTTTTACGTCGTCCGCGACGTCACGCGATGGGATCGTTGGGGTCTGATCGTTCTCGCGGCGCAACTCATCAGGATCATCTGGATCGAACGCCCGACAACCGTAATTACCACCGGATCAGCCCCGGGATTGTTCGCGCTGGCGATCGCCAAGCTGATGCGGCGGGCGCGCACGATCTGGATCGATAGCATCGCGAACTGTGAACAACTTTCCTCGTCGGGCCGGCGCGCGCGCTACGTCGCCGATGTCTGGCTGACGCAGTGGCCGGAAGTTGAGCGTCCTGAAGGACCCGCTTATTGGGGAGCCGTCCTTTGATTATCGTCACGACCGGCACGATGTTGCCTTTTGATCGTCTGGTGCGCGCGATGGATGAATGGGTCGCCCATCATCCGCACGAACAGGCGTTCGCCCAGATTGGCAATGGGGCGTACGAGCCGCGCCACATGGAGTGGGTGCGCTTTCTTGCGCCCAGCGAATTCACCAGGCAGGTCAAGCGCTCCGCGTTGATCGTCGCCCACGCCGGCACCGGCAGCTTTTTCCTCGCGGCCGAGACCTGCAAGCCGCTGGTGATGCTGCCGCGCCTGGCAGCGAACGGAGAACATACCACGGACCACCAGGTGCATACCGCGCGATGGCTCTGCGACAAACCTGGAGTTTATATCGCGATGACGGAACGCGAGTTGCCGGTGGCGATTGCCAAGGCGCGCGTGGGAGATCCGGTTGCCAGCCAACGTACCGCATACGCCCCGGAAGAATTCCTGCAGCGGATTCGTCGATGCCTGGTGGATCCTGAACTTCCGCCCATCCCCGGCAAAGCGCGCAAGGGATCGCGTTGATGACTCGTATCGGCGTGGTCGGACTCGGCAAGATGGGACTTTCCCATCTGGCCATCCTGAACGCTCATCCCGAAGCGCAGGTCGCGGCGGTGTGCGACAGCAACTCCTACGTTCTGACAACCCTGCACAAATACACCGGGCTTCGCGTGACAAGCGACTACGAGCGGTTGCTGACCGAGGTCGAGCTCGACGCGGTCGTCATCGCCACCCCGCCGCGCCTGCATAGCGAGATGGTGCGGGCGGCGCTCGAGCGCGGTCTGCACGTTTTCTGCGAGAAGCCGCTATGCCTGAACGTCGCGGACAGCGTCGAACTCGCCGCGCTGGCCGACGAGCGCGGACTGGTCAACCAGGTGGGCTACCACCTGCGCTTCGTGGCCTCTCATCGCGAGGCGCAACGGCTCATCAGGGCGGGCCTGCTCGGCCGCATTCATCACGTGCGGGCGGAAGCCTTCGGTGGCGTGGTGTTGCGCGCCGCCGGCTCGTCATGGCGCGCGCAGCGCAGTGAAGGCGGCGGATGTCTGCACGATTACGCCACCCATGTGATCGATTTGCTGACCTACCTGATAGGTCCGCCGGAGCGCGTTGGCGGAAGCGTGCTCAATCGCATCTTCTCCGATGATGTCGAGGATGAGGTTTACGCGACCTTGTACTTTCCGGGAGGGACCACCGGTCAGCTCGCGGTCAACTGGAGCGACGACAGCTATCGCAAACTGACCACCCGCGTGACCATCTGGGGAACAAACGGCCGCCTTAGCGTCGACCGCCAGGAACTGCAACTCTTTCTGCGCGATCGACCGTCCGACGCAGCGAGCCTGAACAAGGGATGGAACATCGTCTACTCGGCGGGGCTCGCCGACGGGGTGTGGTACTACGTGCGCGGCGAGGAATACTCGGCGCAACTCGATCACTTCGTTCGCTCCGTCGAGGCCAGGCGGACGCCCACTGAAGCGTCCTTCGCCTCAGCAAGCCAGACCGACCGCGTGGTTGGGTTGATCAAGGAAGATGCGATCGCGCCCAGGTCCGCCGGCGACCATCTGACGTATCAGGCGCGGCCCCACAGACGTAAGAGCTTCCCACGCCTGCGTCGCTTCTTCGTCGGCAGCCCCTGACCGCGGCGCCCGCAGACGGCCCCGCAACCGCAGGAGAACATGGAAAGAGTTCTGTTCGGGGATAATCAGTTCTTCGGCATCAACCACATGTCCGAGGAGAAGGCGCGCGCGCAGGCGATGCGGTTTCAGGACGATCGCAGCATCATCGAGTTGCTCGATATCGCCTACGCCGCCGGCATCCGGGTGTTCATGTGCACAACGCACGCGCGGATGGCGTCGTTATGCGACCATATTCGCGCACATCCGGAGCGCTACGCGGGCTTTCAGCTTTATCCCTGCATGCCTTATGCGCACAAATACGCCGACGCGGTTACCGAGCACGGCATGATCGGCGCGCTGAAGCGCTTCCTTCCGGAGGAGCGCGCGTTCAACGCGCTCTTCAAAGGCGGGATGGCGCTGGCGACGCGCGACCTCGAAGCCATCGCGCAGTTGTTGATCGACGCCGAGATGAAGAGTTTTGCGGGTCTCGAGACACCGATCATCTTCCTGCAAAACGTGGTGACCGATCTGCTGCTGGGCCTCGGCTTCGTGCAGGCGTTTCGCATGTTTGCGGATCATGTCGAGCGCAAGTACAAGGCGGAAGCGGGCTTCATCACGATGAACATGCCGCGTCTGCTCGACGCGCTTGAAAGCGTCGGTATCGACAATCCGATTATCTGCGCGAACATCAACAAGATCGGCTTTCGGATGTGCGGCGGCAAAGAGCTTTACGAAAAGACGATTGCGACTCGGCAATTCCGGCCAATCGCGATGTCCGTGCTGGCCTCAGGCGCGATCCCGCCGCGCGAAGCCATCGCCTATGTGTGCGCCCAGAAACAGATTCGCTCGATAGTGTTCGGCGCCTCCAGCCGATCGACCCTGCTTGAAACGAAACGGCTAATCGACGAACTGAGCCAGCCCACGCCGTCCCCGGATTCAGCGGTCGAAGACGCGTTCAGTACGGGTCCACGGCATGTCGCCTGAGGCGGCCCGCAGGATTTTCGGCAAGAGCCGCAATTTCCACAGGACGTAGAACGGCGCGACCAGCAGCACCGCGAGGTCGCGCCATCCGCCGCCGCCAACGACGATGGCGACGATGATGTGAAAGAAGACCAGAGTCAAAGCGAAGACTGCGTAAATGCGGCAGAGCGCGATCGGAATGATCAGAGCGGCCCCCAACAAGACCACGTGAAAAGCGAGCGGCAGCAAAAGCAGATCCAGCAGTGGTTCGATCAGCGCGACGCGTCCACGCAGGACCTCGCGGGCCAGCGCCGGGGCATGACGCCCTAGCATCCTGAAGCGGCCGCCTTCCCATCGCAGACGCTGACTCTCGACCCCGGGTCCCGCACCCGGCATGAGTGCGCGAACCGTCGTCTTATCGGCGAACTGCACCCGCCTGCCGGAGGTCACGAGCCGTAAGCTGTATTCGAGGTCCTCGACGATAGAACTGGCGTCGTATGGCGCGGCGGCGAGCGTGCCCGAGGTCACGGCAAAGCCGTTGCCAAGGATTCCCGCCGAAAGTCCGAGACGCTGGCGGCCACGCGGGCGCACCACGTTGGCCGCCATCAGGGCGGTGTTCATCAGGCGCGTCCGCAGCGCGGCGGTGGGATTCAACACCAGATAACGCGTCTGGACCGCGTCCGCGCCGTCGTTCAGAAGGCCGACTACTTCGGTCAGGAGGTTGGATTCAACCTTGGTGTCGGCATCAACCACGAGGAAGGCATCGAATCCGTCTGCCGTCAAACGCGCAAAAGCGTATTGCAGGGCGTAGCCTTTGCCGCGACGGTCGCTATCGAATCGTTCAATTACATCTGCCCCGGCGGCGGCGGCAGCCGTCGCGGTGTGGTCGCGGCAGTTATCGGCGACGACCACGATCGCCAGGCGGATCAAGGATTCTGGCCGCACGCACGCGGCGACGCTGCTGACCGCGGCGGCGATACTCGAAGCCTCGTCGTGCGCTGGAATGACCACGGCCAGCCTCCGCACGCGCGCCTGACGATTACCCGGATTCGGAGCTCGCGGCGGCAGAATCGCGCCGACGGTCACCAACAGCAGTTCGAGAGTTCCCGGCAACGAGAGCATCACCAGCAGGGCTCCGATCGCCAGTGCGGCCGCGTGAATCATGCGCTTACCGCAAGGTCGGGAGCGGCCGCTGCATGCTGACTCGCGGCAAGCCGAGCGTTGAAGCGACACGCGAGGCGTGCGACGTTCAGCTCGAGGTCAAACTGGTCTTTTACGCGCTGCCGCGCTGCCTGACCAAGACGCCAACGCAACTGCTCGTCCTCGACGAGCCGCCCGATCGCGTCGGCGAGTGCGCGGTCATCCGCCGGAGGCACCAGCAGCCCATCAACTTCGTTGCGGATCAGTTCCGGAATGCCGGCGATAGCGGTGGCAACGCAGGGAATCTCCATCGCCATCGCCTCCATCAGGACGATCGGGATACCCTCGGCGAAGCTCGCGAGGACGAAGACGTCGGCCTCGCAATAATACTGGCCAATCTGGTCCTGGTTCACGCTGCCAGCGAAACTCACGCGGGCGCAGAGTCCGCGCCTTGTGACTTCGCGTTCGAGGCTCGTCCGATCCGGCCCGTCGCCGACGAGCCGCAGCGTCACATTGCGACCGCTGCGCAGGAGCCGGTCGAGCGCGGCGATAAGCACGTGCTGGCCCTTGGCGGGAACCAATCGGCCGACGCAGAGCAGGCTCAGGGGTGATGGGCTGCGACGAAACGGGCGTGGCTTAAATACCCCGGCGTCGACGCCAAGGCGTGACACTTCGAGCTTGGACCACTGGGAGACGTCGACGAGCTTCATAAGCTGGCTGCGGGCGAATTGACTGATACAGAAAACGAACGCCGCACCCTCGATCTTCTCTTTCAGGCGCAGACGCTTAACATCATAAAACTCGTCGGGACCATGAACCGTCAGCGAAAAGCCCGTCCCAAAGATACGGCTGGTAATGAGCCCGACGGTTGCCGCCGCATTGGCAAAATGGACATGGAGGTGACGCACACCCCGCCGCGCCATCCAGTTACCAAGCATCAGCGCTTCAGTGAAATAAAAGACCGAAAAAAGCAGTTGGCGGAGGTCGCCGCCGCCCAGTCCGAGGGCAAAACCGAGACCACGCAGATAAGCGAGCGGGTGCCGGCGCAGGGTCTGGAGATGCGCCCGGAGCGCGGCGAGCGCGCCGGCCGGCTTGATATAGAAGGTGCGACTCGCTTCGTCACGGTCGGCCGAGGCCATCGCGGCGGGTTGGCGCGGGGCGTTGATTGAGGCGGTAAGAACCTCGAACCCCAGTGCGCGCAGTCCGCGGACTTCACGCAGGATAAAAGTGTGGGAGACGGCCGGATACTCGCTGACCAGGTACGCGAGGCGAACCGTTTCGCGCATCTGCTCGGCCGGATCGGCGCGAAGGTTAACAAAGGAATTCAGGTTTTGCTGCTCCAAGGCACGAATTAGGCGCTTTTATCGTACCGAAGCATTGGACCAAACAACGCGAAGTCTTGCAAGCCAGGACTGGTTTCGCCAAGAAAAGGTCATGAGAAAGGCTATGAAAAAACGCTGCTATCTGTTAGCATGCCTAAATTAAGAATTGCATAGAATGGCGAAATAAACATGATCGTCGAAGCGGGGCCACCGCCTTTTTGGTTCTTTGATCCGAGCCTGGCTGAAAAGGGGGCCGAATACACCGCACAATACAACGCAGCTTCGCCGTTTCCACATATCGTCCTGGACGATTTTCTCCCGACGGAATTAGCCAATCTGTGCCTGGAAGAGTTCCCGCAATGCCGGGCGGCTCACACGCAGTACGCGCGCAACCAGGAAAATCGGAAATTTGAGTTCAAACCCGAGACCCTGTCGCCGACGCTGCGGTCGCTGTTTCAGTCGTTCAATTCCGCACCCTTCATCGCCTTTATCGAGAACGTCACCGGGATTAAGGGGCTGATTCCCGATCCTCTCTATGCGGGTGCCGGCTTGCATGAGGTGGCGGACGGCGGCCATCTCAGCATCCATGCCGACTTTAACCATCATGCCCAGCTCAACCTTGAGCGGCGCGTCAATGTGCTCATCTATCTGAATCCGGACTGGCAGGAGAGCTATGGCGGCGCCTTCGAGATTTGGGATGCGGCAATGACGCAGTGCCGCTTGCGCGTGGTGCCGGTGTTTAACCGTTGCGTGATCTTCAACACGTCGTCGACTTCGTACCACGGCAACCCGGAGCCGGTGAGGCATCCACAAGGGAAGTCACGGCGTTCGATCGCGCTGTACTATTACACCGCGACCTGGGACGAAACGCGTCGCGACCATTCGACTCGCTTCAAAGTCCGACCCGCTTCGAATGATCGATACGATCTCGGCCTGCGGTTTTCGGAAATCGCCGCTGAATTGACGCCGCCCTTGGCGAACCGCGCGCTGCGCAAGGTGTTGCGTCGCTTCAGGCGCGCGCTGGTCGCGTCCAATGGCGCCCCGCACTGACGTCCCCCCGCAAACATGAAGCGAGGATGGTCCCGATGTCTGTAAGAGCAGCGGTCATCTCACAAATCGAAACCGTCGCGCGGGAGAAGTCGCTGAAGCTGCCGCCCCTGGCCGACGACCTCGTGCTGCTGGGGTCCGGACTCGATTCCCTCTCGCTCGCGATTCTGGTCGTACGCCTCGCCGACCAACTCGGCTACGATCCGTTCGAGGCGGGCTTGTCGGAGATGCCGATCACGCTCGGCGATTTCATCAGGATGTACGAACGTCATGCAGCATGAAATCGCCTCGCTGCGAGAGCTCGTAGAGGAGCTCGATGGGTCGGCCGCGACTGCTATCCGGAGCGCGACCGCGAGCGCAACGCTGAGGGATCTGCTCGACGGTTCGGTCCTCGGCGGACGCACCGCCGCGTTGGCCGGCCGCTCGGTGCTGTTGGCGACCAAGGAACAACTGACGACCGCGTTGGCGCTAATCGAACTGGACGGGCTGGTTCGGCGGGTTGTGCTTTATCCGGGCGACCTGGCGAGCGCTTATGTGCCGGAGGTGATCGCGCGCGCCGAAGTGGATGCGCTGGTCGGCGACGCGAAGGCGCCGGCGGTCGGAACCTACGGCGTCGAGTGTTTTACGGCGAGCGAGGCGGTCGTTCGAGGCGCCAACGCCCTGCCCTCAGCGCGTTTTCGCACTGAATGGGTGTTGCTGACTTCGGCCACCACCGGGGCTCCCAAACTGACCGTCCATACCCTGCAGACCTTGAGCGGAGCGATAAGCCGCAACCCGAAACCACGTGACGCCGTGGTCTGGAGCACCTTCTACGATATTCGCCGATACGGCGGCCTGCAGATTTTCCTTCGCGCACTGTTTGATCACGCGTCGCTCATCCTGTCGGATCCGGCGGAAGCGACCGGCAATTTCCTTCTGCGCGCGGCAGCCGCGGGCGTGACCCATATCTCCGGCACTCCGACGCAGTGGCGTCGCGCGCTGATGAGTCCGGTAATCGGTCACTTCGCGCCGCGATACGTGCGACTTTCGGGCGAGATTGTCGACCAGGGGATCCTGGACAGTCTGCGGGCGACTTTTCCGACAGCGACCATCGCACATGCGTTTGCCTCGACCGAAGCGGGGGTCGCCTTCGAGGTGCGCGACGGGCGTGCAGGTTTTCCGGAGGAATTCATCCGCAACGCCCAGGGAGACGTCGAGCTGCGGGTCGAGGACGGCACCCTGAGAATTCGGTCGCCGCGGACGGCGCTGCGGTATCTCGGGGGCGAGCCTCTGCCCGTGCGCGAGGGGTTTATTGACACGCGCGACCAGGTCGAATTGCGCGACGGACGTTACTACTTCGTCGGCCGTTTAGACGGGGTGATCAACGTCGGCGGCGCCAAGGTATATCCGGAAGAAGTCGAGGCGGTCCTCAATCGCCATCCGCGCGTCAGGATGGCGTTGGTCAAGGGCCGCAGGAACCGCATCACCGGCGCGATCGTGGTTGCCGACGTGGTCGCCGAGCCCGCGTCTGAAGACAATGGCGGCAGCGACGACGCGCTCACCAGCGAACTGATGCAACTGTGTCAGCGAAGCCTGGCGCCCTACAAGGTGCCGGCGGCGATCCGTCTGGTGCCGACGTTGGATCTGAGCAACGCCGGGAAATTGGCGCGGACGGTCGATTGAGGCGTCCATCGTTGCTGGCGAAAGCAGTCAGGCTTTCGTCGGCGAGGGTGGGCGCGGGAGACGAACCAGGTGCGCAGAGAAACGATCGCAATACATGGCGGCTACATGGTTGATCCGACCACGCGCGCCGTGGCGGTGCCGATTTACCAGACGGTCGCCTATGCCTTTGACAGCGCGGAACATGGCGCCGCGTTGTTTAATCTCGAGACACCCGGCCATCGCTACGGTCGGATCAGCAATCCGACCAACGATGTGCTGGAAGCTCGGGTGGCGGAGCTCGAAGGCGGTATCGGCGCGCTGAGCGTCGCCACCGGCCAGGCCGCCTTGCACTTTGCCGTCCTGAACCTGGTCGAGCACGGCAAAAATCTCGTCTCGGTGCCGCAGCTCTACGGCACGACGTACACCCTGTTCGCGAACATTCTGCCGCAACTGGGCATCACGGTGCGCTTTGCCGAATCGGCCGAACCGGCGGCGATCGCCCGCCTTATCGATGACGACACCCGCGGGATCTTCTGTGAGAGTGTCGGCAATCCTGCCGGCAATATCTGCGATATTGAAGCGCTGGCCGAGGTCGCCCATCGGCACGCGATGCCGCTTTTGGTGGACAACACGGTGGCGACGCCAATCCTGCTGCGACCGTTTGAATATGGCGCCGACATCCTGATTCATTCGTTGACGAAGTTCCTGGGCGGGCACGGCACCACGCTCGGCGGCATTATCGTCGATAGCGGTCGGTTTCCGTGGGCCGAGCAGGCCGACCGCTACCCGATGTTCAGTCAGCCGGACCCCTCCTATCATGGCTTGATCTATACCGATCATTTCGGCGCGGCCGCCTATATCGGACGCTGTCGCAGCGTCTATCAGCGCAATATGGGGTCGGTGCTACCGCCGCTCAGCGCCTTTCTGCTGCTCCAGGGAATCGAAACGCTGGCGCTGCGGATTGAACGGCACGTCGAGAATGCGCGGCGGGTGGCGGAATTTCTCCGCGACGACCGCCGCGTCCAATGGGTTAATTACGTCGGCTTCCCGGACAATCCTTATTACCCGCTGGCGCAGAAGTACTTGAACGGCCGGGCCTGTTCGCTGATCACCTTCGGAGTCCGCGGCGGCTTTGACGGCGGATGCCACTTTTATAATGCCCTTAAGCTGATCAAGCGGCTGGTCAACCTCGGCGACGCGAAGTCGCTCGCCTGTCATCCGGCGTCGACGACGCATCGCCAGATGACCCCGGCCGAGCAGCTCAAGGCCGGGGTCACGCCCGACACGATCCGGCTGAGCGTCGGGATCGAGCACGTCGACGATATCATCGAAGACCTTGATCAGGCGCTCGAGGCCTGTGAGCGGGTTGCCGCGCCCAGCGACAACGGTATCGCCGGCGCCGCCCGAAGCGCCCAATGAACGTCGCGGTCGAAAGCTCGCGAAATGTGTCTCATCGTGGCGGGACGATCGTTATCGGGCTGGTGAACAACATGCCGGACGCCGCGCTGCAGGCGACCGAGCAACAATTTTACGAGCTGCTCGCGGCAGCCGCGGGCGATCGCCCATTCTGCCTGCGCTATTTCACGCTGCCGGAAATTCCGCGTGGTGAAGCCGTCCGCGCTCGTCTCCGCGACCTTTACGAATCGTTGAGCGCCTTGTGGACAAGCCCGTTCGACGGTCTCATCGTTACCGGCACGGAGCCGCGCGCCGATGAGCTATCTCAGGAACCTTATTGGGATTCGCTGCGACGGCTGATCGACTGGAGCGCGAGCCATACGATCTCCACGGTCTGGTCCTGCCTCGCGGCCCACGCTGCGGTGCTGCATCTCGACGGCATTCGACGACGGCGCCTGGCGCAGAAACTGTCGGGGGTATTCCTGTGTGAGCGTCGCCGCGATCATCGACTCGCGGCCGGCGGCGGCGCGGTGTGGAGCGTGCCGCATTCGCGCTACAACGACCTCCCGCTCGGCGCGCTCGAGCACGCGGGTTACTGCGTGCTGTCGAGCTCAGCCGAAGTCGGCGCCGATGCGTTTATCAAGGATCGCGGCAGCCTGGACGTCTTCTTCCAGGGGCACTTCGAGTATCAGCCCGATACCCTGTTGCGCGAGTATCGCCGCGACGTTGCGCGATATCTTGCGGGGCATCGCGACGATTATCCCGAGATGCCGCGCGGCTATTTTAGCGCTGCCGTCGCCCAGACGTTCGAGGATTTTCGACGATGCTGTCTGCGCGACCGATCCGAGAATCTGCTGAAAGCCTTTCCCCGTGTGGAAGCGGCTCCCAACCTAGGCTACGCCTGGCGCGGCCCGGCGGTGCGCATTTACGCGAACTGGCTCGAGTACCTGGCGGAGCGCAAGGGGCAAGACGCCGGTGCGCGCGCCCGCTGAAGCGCTGAAATGAAACCCTCGATGCCGGCCCCGCAGACAGCGCTCTTTCCACCGGCCGCTGAGCGGCTGCGCTGCGACGATCTTTTGACCCGCGCATTGGAACAGGCCAGGGAGCGGATTCGGCAGGGATCGGTGGTACCGACACCTGACCGATCGGCGTTCGCGCAGGAACTGACGGAGTTCGATTTCCAGCGGCCGCGTCCTCTCGACGAGGTGCTGAAGTGGACGACTGCGAGCCTCGAGTGCGGACTCGTCCACGTCACCCATCCGCGGTATTTCGGGCTTTTCAATCCGGCGCCGACCTTTCCCGCGGCCTGTGCGGATCGGATCGCCGCGACCTTCAACCCGCAACTTGCGACCGCGACCACCTCGCCCGCGGCGGTCGCGATTGAAGCGCATGTGATTCGCGCAGTGGCGCAGCGCGCCGGATTACCGTCCGACGCCATCGGGCATTTCACCAGCGGCGGATCGGAAGCAAACTACACCGCGCTCATCTGTGCCTTGACCCGCGCGAACGAGCGCTTTGCGCGCGACGGCGCGCGGGCCTTCGCGGGTCCGCCGGTATTTTACGTATCGCGCGAAAGTCATCTGGCATGGCTCAAGATTGCCCATCAGGCCGGCGTCGGACGCGCCGCCGTGCGCCTGGTCGCCACCGACGGCTGTGGTCGGATGGCGGTCGAGGCGCTCCGTGCCGCGCTGCTTGACGATCGCGCAAACGGCTGCGTGCCGGTCATGGTCGCGGCGACGGCGGGCACCACTAACGCCGGCATGATCGATCCACTGCTGCCCTGCTTCGAAATCGCGCGCGCCAATGATCTCTGGTTCCACGTTGACGCCGCCTGGGGAGGAGCGGTGATCGCATCGGATCACCGACGCGCGGTCCTGGAGGGCATCGGGCTGGCGGACTCGATCACCATCGACGCGCATAAGTGGTTCGCCACCACGATGGGCTGTGGGATGTTTATCACCCGGCATGCGCCGATCCTGACCGCGGCTTTTCACGTCACCGCCGGGTTCATGCCGTCAAACAACCCGGGACTGGATCCTTACGTAACCTCGGCGCAGTGGTCGCGGCGTTTCCTCGGTTTGCGCCTGTTCCTGTCGCTGGCGGTCGCCGGATGGGCGGGTTATGGCGATCACGTTGATCGTTCCATCGCTCTTGCCGAGATGCTGAAGCAGGAGCTCGAGGCGCGCGGATGGAAGATTGCCAACGACTCGCCACTCGCGGTGCTATGCGTCACGCCACCATCGGGTGACCCGCGAGCGCTCGTCGCCGAGATCGTCGCGAGCGGCAGGGCCTGGGTTGCCGCGACCCGGTTCGAGGACCGCGACGTCATCCGGGTCTGCATCAGCAATGGCGAGACGACCGCCGAAGACGTCGCGATACTCATAACGGCGCTGGAACATGCGGCGGCGCGATCCGCGTCGAAGCCCGTGCCGGAGCGTTCGGTATGATGACCACGCGACCTGCCAGCCACGGCGAATCGCTGGCTGACTTTGCCAAATTCGCACACACCGCCGGGTCCGGTGCCAAATCGCGCGGTCGAAACGAAAGTGCTTCAGCGGGACGGGACTAGCAAAGTGACGCGTCCACCGACCAAGCCCGAGCCCAACGACTGGTTCTGGATGGGCGCGGCGTTTGCCGGATCGTTCGCCCTGGCCCTGCTTGCTGTCACCATCCACGGTGTCAACTTCAAGAGCCTTATCCTGGCGCTTCGGCTGACCGGACGCTGGTCATTCCTCCCGTTCTGGCTCGCCTATGCAGGTGGTGCGATGGCGACCCTTTTCGGACGGACCTTCGTGCCATTAGCCAACCGGCGGCGTCAATTCGGGCTGGCGTACGCCGCCGCTCTATCCGGCCATCTTGGCCTGATTGCCATCTTCTATTTGCGAGCTTCCCATCTGCCGCTCTCCGGAAAACTATTGTTCTTCTTTCTTACGGCGGCGTGCTGGACCTACGTTCTGACGCTCTTTTCATTCGGCGGTCTGGCGGCGAAGCTGGGCGCGGCGAACTGGCGTGCCCTGCGATTTGTAGGAATGAACTACATCTTGTATGCCTTCTGGTCCGACTTCGGGCCGGCGACCTTTCATCCGGGCACATCCGACACCCTTGTTCACACGCTCGCGTATACGCCGTTCGCCCTGATGGCACTCGCGGCGCCTCTTCTGGCCGTCGGTGCGTTCGTCGTTAGGCGCTGGCGAACGTCGCGGACCGGGCACGCGCCATCCGCTGACACCCTCGCGACGGATCGCTCCGAGGCGCGCGCAAGCTGAGCACGAGCGCCGCGCCCCGCCACCTCTTCGGATTCGGCGGATCGCCGACGTGACGCTTACCCCGAGCCAGCTCGTCAAAATGTCAGAGCTCGAGCGAGCCCCGTGCGAATTCCGCGACGCCCTCCTGCCATCGGGGCAGTTCGATGCGCGGATCCTGGATGGTGGTGAGCACGCTGTATCGAGGCCGTGCCGCCAGAGTGGCGAAGGTGCTGGCCGCCACCGGTAAAGGCTCGTCGAGGCCTAAGTTTCGGCACATCTCGCGCACCAGTTCCCAGCGACTGGCGCCACCCGCGCCGGCGAAGTGATAGGTACCCCACGCTTCGGTGACGATCAGCCGGGTAATCGCTTCGGCCAGATGCGGGGCGTAAGTCGGCGAGCCGAATTGATCGTCGGCGACACGAAGGCGCTCGTTCGCCGCCCGCACCCGCATCGTGTTGAGGAAGTTGCGGCCGCCTTCCCAGTAGAGCCAGGCCGTACGCACGACATAATGCCGCCGGCTTAAGACCCGCACTGCCTCCTCGCCGGCGAGTTTGCTCGCGCCGTAGACTGACAGCGGGCGGGTCAGATCGAACTCATGATAGGGTCGCCCCAGGGTGCCATCGAATACATAGTCGGTAGACACATGGAGGAGCGGAATTTTGGCGGCCGCGGTCACGATCGCAAGATTGCGCGGTCCCAGCGCGTTGATGGCGTACGCTTCGTGCACGCGACGCTCGGCGTCGTCAACCAGGTTGAACGCCGCGGCGTTAATCACGAGGTCTGGCTGATGCTGAGAAACCGCCTGGCGCACCTGCTCGAGGCGCGTGATATCGAGAGCGGCATGCTCCAATCCAATCAGGTCGTGACTCGCCAACGAGCGCATCAGGCAGCGCCCGAGCTGGCCGCCCGCGCCGGCGATGAGAATCTTCACTTCCGGGATCCCGGCAGCACGGGCAAGCGATCGACCAGCTCTTCAATGCGCATCGCCGCCCGGTCCGCATCCGACAGCAGCGGGCGCTCCACCGGCCATCTGATGCCGATCGCGGGATCGTTCCAGGCGATGCGCAGCTCGTCGCGCGGATCGTAGAAATCGGTGCACTTGTACTCGACCTCGGCAAACTCGCTGGTGATGCAGATACCGTGGGCGTAGCCGGGAGGCACGTACACCTGACGAAAATTGTCGCCGGTAAGCTCGAAGGCGAGCCAGCGCAAGTAGTTGGCCGAGCCGCGACGGATATCGACCACGACGTCGAACACCGTTCCCACGAGAACCCGCACCAGCTTTCCCTGGGGATGATCCTGCTGGGCGTGAAGACCGCGGATCGTGCCACGCACCGACCGTGAGTGATTATCCTGGACGAATCGCGCGTCGATTCCGCCCCGGGCATATTTGGCCGCATGAAAGGTCTCGAGAAAAAAACCCCGGTCGTCGCGGAAGACGTCCGGTTCGACGACGATGACGCCGTCGAAGGCGGTGGCAACGAATCTCACCTCAACCCTCCGGCTCGACCAGCCGCCTCAGGTACTGGCCATAGCCGCTGTTGCCCATCGTCTCGGCGATCCGCAAAACGTCGCGGCCACTGATGTATCCCATGCGCCAGGCGATCTCTTCGAGGCAGGCGACCTTGAGTCCCTGCCGTTCTTCGATCGCCTGGATGAAATTCGCCGCCTGCATCAACGCCTCGTGCGTGCCGGTATCAAGCCAGGCAATTCCGCGCCCCATTTTTTCGACCCGCAGAGCGCCCGCGCAGAGATACGACAGATTGAGGTCAGTAATTTCAAGTTCGCCGCGCGGCGACGGTTTCAATCTGGCGGCGCGGTCGCAGACGCTGGCATCGTAGAAATAGAGGCCGGTGACAGCGTAAGCGCTCCTGGGGCGCAAAGGCTTCTCCTCGATGCTCACTGCGCGACCCGCCGCGTCGAGCTCGACGACCCCATAGCGCTCCGGATCCCTGACCCGGTAGCCGAATACCGTCGCACCTTCACGACGGCTGGTCGCGCGTTGCAAAAGTTCAGGGATGCCGTGACCGTAGAAGATATTATCGCCCAGCGCCAACGCCACGTTGCGGCCGTCAATGAACTCGCGACCAATCAAGAACGCCTGCGCGATGCCCTCCGGACGCGGCTGAACGGCATAATGGAAGCTCACCCCAAGATCTTCCCCGGTGCCAAGCAGACGGCGAAAACTCTGCTGCTCGTGCGGGGCATTGATAATCAGAAACTCGCGAATTCCAGCCAGCATCAGCGTCGCCAGCGGATAGTAGATCATCGGCTTGTCGTACACCGGCGCCAACTGCTTCGAGATCGCTCGTGTCACCGGATAGAGCCGTGTGCCCGAGCCTCCCGCCAGGATGATTCCCTTCCACTCCGGGGGTCGCTCCGCGATAAGGCTCATGGTTCGCCCTCGACCGCTCGCTCGTGCTCATCGACAGGCGTCGCGCGGACCGCGAGCCCGAGACGCTCACCGCCATAGCGTCCCGCCTGCACCGCTGCGGCCCATTCCTGGTTCGCCAGGTACCATCGCACGGTTGCCCGCAAGCCCTCCTCGAGCGTGGTGCGCGGATACCAGCCGAGCTCGTCCCGGATTAAGGTGCAGTCAAGTGCGTAGCGCCGATCATGCCCCGGACGGTCTGGGACGAAAGTGATGAGGTCGGCGTAGCGATCGCACTTGCCCGGCGATGCCACCTTAGGGCGGCGCGGCGCCATCTCGTCGAGCAGCGCGCAGATCTGCCTTATCAACTCAAGATTCGTGCGCTCGCAATTGCCGCCTATATTGTAGTTGGCGCCCGGACGGCCGCGTTCGAGCACTGCGAGCAGACCTTCGCAATGGTCCTCGACGAAGATCCAGTCGCGCACGTTAAGCCCGTCGCCGTAGATCGGGATGGGCTTGCCTGCCAGAGCCCGCTGAATTGCCAGCGGTATCAGCTTTTCCGGGTACTGGTAGTAGCCGTAATTGTTGGTGCAGTTCGTGATTAGAACCTGCAGCCCATAGGTCTCATGATAGGCGCGCACGAAATGATCGGCGGCCGCCTTCGAGGCGGCATAGGGCGAACGCGGAGCGTAGGGAGACTTTTCGGTCGAACGAGATCCCTCCGGTAGCGAGCCGTACACTTCGTCAGTGGACACATGGAGGAAGCGAAGCTGCTCGCGCTCCGTCGCGCTAAGTTGATCGCGATAAACGCGCAGCGCCTCGAGCAGCTCAAAGGTGCCGACCACATTGGTCTCGAGAAAGCGGCGGGGGCCATCAATGGACCGATCAACATGAGTTTCGGCGGCGAAGTTAACCACCGCAGAGGGCCGTACTTCGCGCAATACGCTCAGCATCAATTCACGATCGGCGATGTCGCCGAGGATAAACCGATAACCAGGCGCGCCCTCCGCCGCCTTCAGATTGAGTCGGCTGCCGGCATAGGTGAGTTTATCCACAACGACGACCCGTCGATTGCGATCGGCGAGAGCCAGTCGAACAAAATTTGCGCCGATGAAGCCCGCTCCGCCGGCAACCAGGATCACCTTCGTGAAGTCACGGCTCATGGGCAACGCCACCAATTGTCATCGATACCAGTCCTATTTAGGCATGTATATTCTGAAATCATTTGTTCTAAGCTATGCTTTCTATTGTCTCGAATTTGCCAGATGATGCAAGTCTTGGACAGCAATACCTTGTTTATCCGGCCGAACTTGGTCGTTGATAGCCGATCGATCTGTTCGCGATAATCGAAGGCGGGTGTCGGGGTTTGTCGGGCCTGAAAATGGCGCGATGAAGGCCCGGTGCGGGCGATGTGCTAATCCAGGCGGTCAGAGGATCGTAATTTGATCGCTCGGCGACGCCTTGTTAGAAACAATTGGCAACACTCGATGGCAGTGGTCGCACTCGATAGTCGCTCGCTGAGTCGGGACCGATAGCTGACGTCAGCGAGGATGTACTCTGTTTTGCTCGGCGGTGCCTGGTCGCCGGCTAAAATCCGGGCGCGCCGACCAATCGCAATGCGCAACGCGCCGTGGGCGCTGAGGGAGGGCCGCGATGACTAGCTCGGACGAGCTGACAGGCCTCGACGTAGTGGCACTGGCCGATCGCATCCGCCGGCGTGAGCTCTCACCGGTCGAACTGACGGAGTCGTTCCTTCGTCGGATAGAACGACTGGATTCACGGCTTAAGTGCTATATCACGGTGACGGCGGATCAGGCGCGCGAGGCGGCGCGGCGCGCGGAAGCCGAGATCGCGGGCGGCGCCTACCGCGGACCCTGGCACGGTATCCCGATCGCGCTGAAGGACCTGTGTGCCGTCAGGGGCGTGCGCAATACCGGCGGCTCGAAGATTCTCGCCGACCAGATTGCGGCAGCGGATTGCACCGTATGGGCGCGGCTGCAGGCGGCCGGTGCCGTTTTGCTCGGCAAGCTGAACCTGCACGAATTCGCCGCCGGCCTCACCAACACCAATCAGCATTGGGGCACCTGTCGCAATCCATATAATCTCGAGCGCATTCCGGGAGGATCGAGCGGTGGTTCGGCGGCGGCGGTCGTCGCCGGTCTCGCCGCAGCGACGATCGGCACCGATACCGGCGGTTCGATTCGTATCCCGGCGGCTTTCTGCGGCTGCGTCGGAATAAAGCCGACCTACAGCCGCGTCAGCCGCTACGGTATCCTGCCGCTCGCCGATTCGCTCGATCACGCCGGACCCATCACGCGCAGCGTGCGCGATGCCGCTCTGATGCTCAACGCCATCGCCGGCTACGACGCGAGCGATTCCACGTCGAGTCGCGAGCCGGTTCCGGATTATCTCGCGGCCTGCGACGGCGGTCTTGCCGCTACCCGCGTCGGCGTTATCAAGGAACTGACCACCGGCTTGAGTGCCGACGTCGCCGTGTCGTTCAACCGGGCGCTCGATCACCTGCGTAGCCGCGGCGCCGCGCTTACCGAGGTCTCGATCCCGTCGATCGCGCATATCGCTGCAATCTCGACCACGATTACCTTCGTCGAAGCGGCCGAGTATCACGAAAGATGGCTGCGCGAGCGGCCCGACGATTACAGCGTGGACGTGCGCCGCGCCTTCGAGGCGGGGATGCTGATGCCGGCTTTGCACTACGTCCGCGCGCAGCGCGCCCGCGCCGTGATGGTCGCCGAAGCGCTGGCAGCGCTGGATCGGAACCAGGTGCTGGTGGCGCCCACCGCGGCGATTCCGGCCCCGCTCATCGATCGCGGTGCGCGCACCCTGATGCCGAACGGCGAGCCCGTCGATGTGGTCGCCAGCGTGCTGCGCTTTACGGCGCCCTTCAACGTCACGGGCCAGCCTGCGCTCGCGATTCCGACGGGACTCTCAGCAGATGGCCTGCCGCTTTCGATGCAGATTATCGGCCGACCCTTCGACGAGGCCGCGGTCTTCCGCATCGCCGCCGCCTATGAGGAAACGCGCGGCCCGCTGCCGGCGCCGACGGCGCTCGCCGCCTAGCGCCGGGACCATCGGGCGTGAGTGGTGCGCCTCAGACGAGGCGCGCGCGCTCATCGAACCACTTCGACGCTTACCGCCCGATGCCGTTCGAGCACGCCGATCGCGGGCCCTTCGGGCATGCGTCGGATAATCAGCGAAACCTCGCCGTTACCGACTTTCAGCCGCTCGATTCTGAGCCAATCGAGCCAATCGGGCAGCGCCGGCGAATCGATGACCAGTTTCTGCTCGAAGCCGCGCACCTCGAGACCCAGGACGGCCTGCAGAATCATGAAGACGCTCGCCGCCGACCACGCCTGCGGATGGCAGGCGACCGGATACGGCACCGGACCGAGTCGCTCATCGCGAGTGAATCCGCAGAAGAGCTCCGGAAGACTGCCGGTCTTGAATTGCCCGGCGGCCTGTACCAGACCATTAAGAATCCGCATCGCGTCCTGGCGCCGCTGGTACCGTCCGAGACCACTGGCCAGCAGGGCGTTGTCGTGCGGCCAGACTGAGCCGTTGTGATAGCTCATCGGGTTGTAGCGCCGTTCGCGCGCGCTCAGCGTGCGCACGCCCCATCCCGAGAACATGTCTTCGCCCATCAGCCGGTCGGCAACCACCGCCGCCTGCTGGTGATTGAGCAGACCGGTCGCGAGGCAGTGCCCGGCGTTCGAAGCCATCACGCCGCATGGCCGCTTCTGACTGTCGAGCGCAAGGGCCACGGTGCCGACGGAATCGAGCCAGAAATCGTTCGCGAAGCTGGCGCGCAGCGCCGCCGCCCGCTGCTCCATGCGTTCGGCGCGATCGGCGTGATTGAGCCTTCGCGCCAGCATCGCGCCTGCTTCATACGCGGCGTAAACGTAGCCTTGAACCTCACACAGCGCGATCGGCGACCGGGCCAGCGTGCCGTCAGCATGCATGATCGCGTCGGCCGAGTCCTTCCATCCCTGGTTGACGAGGCCATGCGCGGTTTCGCAGAAGTATTCGACGTAGCCGTCGCCGTCGCGATCGCCAAAGCGTTCGACCCAGTCGAGCGCCGCGCAGGCGTTCGGCCACAGTTCCTCGGCCAGAGTGAGGTCGCCCGAGGTCTCGACATAGCGGCCGAGCAGCCAGAGAAACAACGGCGTCGCATCGACACTGCCGTAGTAGCGCCCGAACGGCACTTCGCCAATCGCCGCCAGTTCGCCGCCGCGAATCTCATGGACGATCTTGCCGGGCTGTTCGTCCCGCTGCGGATCGACCGTCGTTCCTTGGAGGCGCGCCAGCGTCTTGAGCGTCCCTACCGCCAAAGCCGGATTGAACGGCAAGACGAACAGCGCGGTCAGCAGACTGTCACGCCCGAACAGGGTCGCAAACCACGGTATCCCGGCCATCAGATACGAACCTTCGGGAGCAAAACGAATCATGGAGGTCAGATCGGCAATCGAGCGCTGCAGCAGCAGGTCGAGTGATTCATGACTGGCGCTGATCCGAGTCCAGCCGGCATCGAGCCCGTCGAGCTCGCGACGGCGTTGCGTCAGGGCCGCATCGAAGCGCCTCGGCACCTGCACAGACGCCGCGGGTTCCGCGCTTCCGACCAGGACGCGCACTTCGAGCTCCTTCGCTTCGTCCGACTGGAGCGTGCAGACAAACGATGCGCGGTCGGCTTCGAGCGTGACCGGCGCGGGCTCGAAGATGAGTTTACTGAAGCGTTGCACGCCGTCACGACCTTCATAGCCGAAGATGAGCGCGTCGGCCGTCACCTGCGGCGCGAGCTGACCGCCGCGCGCCGCGCGCTTGACGCCGCGCACGTGGAAGATGTCGGCGAAGTCCACGCCGAGCAGCAGGTCGAGCGGCACTTCGATCGCGCGACTGAAGTAGTTGAACAATTTTATCTTGTGAAACAGCGCCGATCCCGCGATTACCCAGTTGCGCTCGATTTGGATCGAGTTTCGCGCAAGCTTGATTGTGCCGCGGGCATCGGCGAGGTCGGGATTGCTCAGATTCACCCGCAGTTGCGCATTCTCACGGCTCGCGTAGGAATTCAACAGATAGGGCGTTTCGCCGGCGAAACGCAGCTCGAAGCGACTGAGATAACGCGTGTCGCGGTAAAAGAAACCGAGCGGTTCCTGCGGCATCTCGAGGACGTCGCCGGCCGCGTCGAAAACCGCGAAGCTCTCGCCGTTGACGAGCACGCGCGTAAGTCGGCGCGACGCAACCGCCGAGGGATGAATGTAAAATTGCGAGAGTTTAACGACGCCTGCCGCCGTGGATGAATCAGGCGGTTTCGACGTTTGCTCGCCAACCTTCCGAGGGTTCACGTCCCAGGACTTCTTCGGCTAATCCGCGGCCCAGCCCATCAACACGTCGGCCTCCCGGCAAGCGCTCGTCGCATAGGCGGTAATAGATCCTTTCATAGTTTGCCGCCATCACCTCGGCCGTGAAACGCCGGTCAAATTCAGCGCGGCAGTCGCGGCGCGAGATGGCTGAAACGCGCCGCACGGCCTGCGCGAGATCCTCTACGGTCGAAGCCGTATAACCTGTGATCCCCTCGCGCAGAACCTCGGGGACCGCTCCGCAGGGACGCGCGATAACCGGCGTTCCGCAGGCCATCGCCTCAATCATGACCAAACCGAACGGCTCAGGCCAGTCGATTGGAAACAGCAGCGCGAGGGCATTGCCGAGGAAATCACTCTTCTCCTGTTCGGTTATCTCGCCGATAAATTCGACGCCGCCGCCGTCGAGCAGCGGACGGATATGGTGCTCGAAGTATTCGCGATCGGCCGCATCGACTTTGGCGGCGATTTTAAGCGGCAGGCCGACCCGACGCGCGATGGCGATCGCCAGATCCGGACGCTTCTCGGGCGCGATCCGTCCAAGGAAGGCGAGGTAACTCCCCTGCCCCGGATTGAATCGCAGTTGAGCGGCCGGGAGACCGTGATGAACGGTGTCCATCCAGTTCAACTCCGGCAAGGGTTTGCGCTGCGCATCGCTGATCGACACGACGGGGATTCCCGAATAGTGGCGGTAAACACCGTAAAGTTCCGGGATATCCAACCGCCCGTGCAGCGTCGTGACGGTCGGCGTCGTCACCATCCGCGCAAAGGGGAAACTCCAGTAGTCCAGGTGACAATGGATCACGTCGAAGCGATGGGCGTTTTCAAAGACTTCGCTCAGCATCGGGAGCTGCAGCGCATTGGCCCAAGGCGCGAGACCGCTGAGCCTCAACGCCGCGGGATATCCCGCCACGATCGGTGCGGCGGCGGTGGAATCACCGGACGCGAACAGGGTTACCTCGTGACCGCGGCGAATCAGTTCTTCGGTCAGATAGGCGACGATGCGTTCGGTCCCACCGTAAAGCTTCGGTGGGACGCTTTCACAAAGCGGAGCCACCTGCGCGATGCGCAGGCGGCGACGGGCCGGAGCAGACATGCGATGTAATCTCTACATTTAATAATTCAGCGACCGCGCGGCGGGCTGTCGGTGGCCGGGATGCAACTAACGAGCCGGAGAATAACGCTGGCTTTTGACGCCGAACCTCCGGCGGGGTCCGTGTAACGCGAAAAATAAAGCCGAAAAACCGGCCCCTTGACCGTGGCAGTAACTTCGCCATGCCCGCGGAGCGCTCGCTTTTCGTTTTTTAGATATAACCACCGATCAAACCCGCGCAAGCCGATCGCCGGCGTAACTCAAGCGAGCCCTTGCTTGCCGAGGCGCGGTCGCCTGCCCTATAACCCAATCATCCCGCCGCGAGTGCGGCCCATTCTTGGCGCGAGGTGAAAGCATATGGCGCATAACTTTACGATTTGCGTCGGCACGGTCGGCGCCGGCGTATGGTTCAGTCCCGACGGCGGCGATCATTGGCGGCGCAGCAAGATGAATCTCCCCTTCCATGCCGAGCCGGGCGAAATCCAAATCCGCTCGCTGGCGGTCTCGCCGCATAACCCGCATCATCTGCTTGCCGGCTCCGAAGCGGGGCTCTACCGCAGCGAAGACAACGGCGCGACCTGGAATCTGGTTGATTCGCCGATGGACGGTCAGCAGATCTGGTCGACCTCGTGGCATCCGAGCGAGCCCGCGACGATCTTCGCCGGGACCAAGGCACCCAACGTCTATCGCTCGAAGGACGCCGGCCGGAGTTGGGAAAAACTGGATGTGCCGATGGCCCGGGAATGCTTTGCCGGCGCGCCCAAGGTCACCAATATCATCGTCGACCAGACCGATCCGCGCACGATTTTCGTCGGAGTCGAAATCGACGGAGTCTTTCGCAGCCGCGACGGCGGCGACTCCTGGACGCGACTGCCGCCGTTGGGCGACAAGATGCTCAACCAGGACGTCCATGGTCTGGCCCGCGCCAACGGACCGTTTCCGCGGTTGTTCGCGACCACCCCGGACGGCATCTGGACCAGTGCCGATGACGGCGAGAGCTGGTCGTTGCACGGTTTTCCGAAATTTGCCGAGCGCGACACGATTTCCTACTGTCGCGGGATGACCATCAAGCCCGACGATCCCAACGTGATGTTCGTCGGCAACGGCGACTTTATCCCGGGCAAACGCGGAGCGATCCAACGCACGACAGACGGCGGTAAAACCTGGAGCGCCTGCCAACTGCCGGTCGAACCGAATTCCGTGGTTTATTGGCTGGCGACCCATCCGGCCGATCCGAATGTCGTGGTCGCCAACAGTCTGCATGGCTACGTCTACACCAGCACCGACGCGGGTGAGACCTGGACCAAGAATCGGCGCGAATTCGGCGAGATTCGGGCGTTGGCCTGGGTGCCCAACTGAGCGGACTCTCCGCCCTGCTCACGCCTTCCCCGCCCGGCTGCGGGGAAGGCCAAAGGACTCCTTATGAAAATCGGCGTGCTGGCCTTTGTCACCGCAGACACGATTGATCCCGCGACGATGGCGCGACGGGCCGAAGAATTGGGCTTCGAGTCCTTCTTCCTGCCCGAGCATGCGATAATTCCGGTCACCTGTCGCTCGAAGTATCCGGGCACTCCGGACGGTTCGATTCCCGCGCCGCTCGCCCATTTTATCGATCCTTTTATCGGCTTGACGCTGGCCGCTGCGGCGACCTCGAAAATCAACCTCGGCACCGGGATTTGTCTCGTCCCCGAGCATCATCCGATAGTGCTCGCCAAGGAGATCGCGACGCTCGACCATTATTCAGGCGGGCGCTTCCTGTTCGGTATCGGCGCGGGTTGGCTGGCCGATGAAAGCGCGGCCATGGGCGTGGATTTCAAACGGCGATGGCCGACGACACGCGAGTATATCCGCGCCATAAAGGAGCTGTGGACCAAACCCGAGGCGAGCTTCAGCGGCGAGTTTGTCAACTTTCCGCCGGTGCGATGCAATCCCAAGCCCGCCCGCAAGCCCCATCCGCCGATTCATATCGGCGCAACCGCGAGCGGAGCGGGGCGTGAGCGCGCCCTCCGTGATACGGTCGCGATCGCAGACGGCTGGGGGCCGCTGGCCTTGCCCGCGGCGACGCTGGCGGCGGAACTCTCTCGGCTGAGGCAGATGTGCGACGAGGCCGGGCGCAACTTCGCCGATCTGGAAATTACCATGTACTCGCCGGTGGTCGAGGGCGATACCAAAGGGACCCGTGAGGCGTATCGCAAGGCGGGCGCCCATCGGCTGGTTCTGATTATCGATAATCCGCGACGCGAGAGTTACGAACGCCAGCTTGGCGACCTGGCGCAAGCCTGGATCGGCTGAGCGCGCGCGGGGCGGGATTTCAGGCGGATGCTGCGCGGCGCGATCTCGGGATTTGGTGAAGTTGCGGCCCGCGGCCATCTGCCCGGATGGGCGAGCGCGCCCGATATACAAATTGTCGCAGTACACGACCCGGTCGGCGCGCGCCGCCATCTTGCGCTCAAGCTGCTCAAGAATGTGCGCGTGTACGACAACCTCGAGCTGATGCTCGAGGGCGAGCGGCTCGACTTCATCGATGTCGCGAGTCCGCCGGTCCATCACGCCCCGACGATCCGGACGGCCCTGCAGAAGGGCGTCCATGTGCTGGTCGAAAAGCCGCTCTGTCTCGATCTCGCAACCCTGGCGGAGCTCAGGCGCGAGGCCGCAGATGCGCGCCGCGTGCTGATGTGTGTGCATAACTGGAAACATGCGCCGGTCTACCGCCGCGCCCATCAGCTAATCGCCTCCGGACGGATCGGCGAGGTATCTCATTTGTCCTTTGAACGGCTGCGTACCGCTCCTGCCGGCAGTTCCGGTCAAGTCGAAAAGTGGCGCCTCGACCCGCATCAGGGCGGCGGCATCCTGATCGATCATGGCTGGCACGTCTTCTACCTGATGCATTGGCTGAGCGGCCAGAGGACGCCACGTCATCTCAAGGCCGATCTTGGCCGCAGTCAGGCCGGCGCCGTCGATACTCGCGCGGAGCTGTCGATCGAGTGCGATCGCGCGGAGACGCGGATCGTGCTGTCATGGGAGGCAGACCGCCGCTCGACGACGGCCTTCGTGCGCGGTGCGGACGGTGCGATCGCAATCGAGGGGAATCACCTCGTAGTGCAGTCAGGGAGCGCAGCCGAGAGCATCGCGGTCGCCGACGCCGACGATGATTCGTATCATCCGAGCTGGTTCGCGTCGGTGGCCGACCAATTCCGTCGCGCCGTGCTCGAAGGTCCCGACGCCGTCGGAGCCGCGGAGAATCTCGTCGAGGCGACGACCGCCCTGGCCCTTATCACTGCCGCCCGCGATTCGGCGGGGCGTCGCGTAAGCGTCGCGACGGACGGTGGACAATAGCGTCGCCGATGCCGGCGGCTTGCTTGACTTCTTTGCCTGAGCCGTTAGATTTATCGGTTATTGACCGACTGGTTAGGAGCCCCCAGACGCACGCGGGGCGGCAATCGTGGTTGAAGAAGTATCCAACGCCGGCAACGAGTCACGCGCCCAGGAATCGCGCGATGAAATCCTCCAGGCGGCGACTGCGCTGTTTGCCCGGCGCGGTTTCCATGAAACCTCGATGGCCGAGGTCGCCCGCGAGGCCGGCGTCAGCAAGGCGCTGATCTTCTGGCACTTCAAGACCAAGGAAGAGCTATTTTTCGCGGTGCTCGCGCGGTTGCTCGAGCCCTACGTAATCGATTTCGCTGAGGAGCGCAGCGCGCTCGACGAAAAGACCCAGATCCTTAAATTAATCGAGGCGTATCTTTCGTTCGTTCGCGACCATGCCGATTCGATCCGCTTCTTTGTCGCGCAATTGCTGCGCAGCGAGAAACCCTCCCCCGCTCTGAACAACCAGGTGCTGGCGCTTTACGAAGGCTATCGCGCGCTCCTTACCGATCTTATCCAACACGCCCAGGATGACGGTCTCTGCTCCAGGCGTCTCGACGCCGCGAATACCGCGGCCTTTCTGCTCTCGACGCTTAACGGATTGCTGATCAGCTATCTGTTTCTCGGCAATCAGGCGCTCAGCCTTGAGGGAATGATGGGGATGTTGGGTGACTGGCTGTTTGGTGGGATGGCGTAAACCCTGTTTCCTCGGCGCCATCGGAGCGCCCGGACTTCATACGGAGATTGCATGCGAGTACCGCTGAGACAGATGATCGATTTGGGCCGCTATATCCGCGCCCGCAAGAAAGCCGGCGAGAAGTACTTCCCGATCGTCCTGATGCTCGAGCCGCTGCACGCCTGCAACCTTGCCTGTCTTGGTTGCGGACGCATCGTCGAATACAAGGACACTATCCGGGATCAGATGCCGCTCGAGGAGGCAATCGGCGCCGCCGAGGAATGCGGCGCGCCGATCATTTCAATCTGCGGCGGCGAACCTCTGATGTACAAGCATATCGACCGGCTGACCCAGGCGCTTATCGAGCGGCGGCGCCATGTGATGATCTGCACCAACGCCATCCTGCTCGAGCGCTTCGTCAAAAAGGTCGCGCCGAGTCCCTACCTGAGTTTCAATATTCACATTGACGGGATGCGCGAAACGCATGACCGCGTGGTCGATCGTCCGGGCGTCTTCGACACCTGCGTGAAGATGATTCGGATGCTGAAGGAGAAAGGCTATCGGGTACAGACCAACTCGACCATCTTTCGCGAGACCAGCGCGGAGGAAGTCGAAGAACTGGTGCGGTTTCTGGGCGGATTGGGCGTCGATGGCATGTTGCTCACTCCCGGCTATCACTACCAGGTATTGACTAATGACATCTACCTGAAAAGCGACGAGATGCCTTACAAGTTTCACAAGGTGCGCAAACTCGCCGAAGATTACAAAATTATCAATACGCCAATCTACCTGGATTATCTGGTCGGCGAGCGCGACCTGCTCTGCAGTCCGTGGACCACGGTGACGCGCAATCCCCAGGGCTGGAAAGGCCCCTGCTACCTGATAACCAATGGACACTACAAAAGCTTCGCCGAGCTGCACAGCTCGACCGACTGGGAATATTACCGCACCAAGCAGGATATCCGTTGTCGCGATTGCAAGCTCCATTCGGGCTTCGAGGGCACCGTCGCGCTGGACTTCGGCACCAGCCTCAAGGATTCCTGGCGCATGGTGCGGCATTATCTGTCGTAGTTTGAAACGCGCGACCGCCGCCCGCTCTGCCGCGGCTTCGTGCGGCGCTTTCAGTTTTGGTCGAAGGTTGAAGACACGATTATCCGGGCATCGACTTCATGGCGTTTGATCTCGCCCAGTATATGAAAGACCGCGCCGCATTGGTCGAGCGAACGCTGGAGCGTCAGGTCCCGAGCCGCAACGGGCGCGCCGCGCGGCTTAGCGAGGCGATGCGTTACAGTCTGCTCGCGGGCGGCAAACGCCTGCGCCCGATCCTCGCGATCGCCGCCTGTGAAGCGGTCGGCGGTGCCGCCGAGAACTGTCTCAATTTTGCCTGCGCGCTCGAGATGATTCACACCTATTCGCTCATCCACGATGACCTGCCGTGCATGGATGACGACGACCTGCGGCGCGGACGGCCGACGAATCATAAAGTCTATGGCGAGGCGGTCGCCGTGCTCGCGGGCGACGCCCTGCTGACCGATGCCTTCAGAATAGCTGCCGAGCCGTCGCGGGCCGGCGTTTCCCCTGAGCTTGCACTGCATGTGGTGGCGGAACTGGCGGAGGCGGCGGGCTCGGTCGGGATGGTCGCGGGACAGGTTATCGACCTCGAGGGCGAAGGACGCGCCTTCACTCGCGAGGAACTCGAAGACCTGCACAACCGCAAGACCGGGGCTCTATTTGTGGCGGCGGTTGGCGGCGGCGCGCGGCTGGGCGGCGCCTCTCACCAACAGCTCGAGGCTTTGCGCGCCTATGCCCGTCCCCTGGGACTCGCTTTTCAGGTCGCCGACGATCTGCTCGACGTTGAAGCGGCCACCGACCACGTTGGTAAGCGCACGCATAAGGATGCCGACCGCGGTAAAGCCACCTATCCGACGATCATGGGAATCGAGGGTTCGCACGCCTTTGCGCGCGAACTGGTGCGACGGGCGCAGGCGGCGCTCGAGCCGTTCGACGAACGCGCCGAGCCCTTGCGCGCTCTCGCCGCATACGCCGTGGAGCGTAAGCAATGAGTGCTGAGCCCGCGCCTGCAGCTCGAGACCGGCATGCAACGCCGCGCCAGGCGTTGTTGCTGGCGCCGGGCCGCCTCGAGTTGCGTGAAGTTCCGCGACCGCATCCGGGGCCCGGCGAGGTCGTGCTGAAGATTACCTGCGCCTTGAGCTGCGGCACCGACCTCAAGGCCTTCCGCCGCGGGCATCCGATGTGGCCGATGCCGACGCCGTTCGGACACGAGTTTACCGGCATCATCGCCGAGGTCGGAGCGGATGTGAGCGATTTCCGTGAGGGCGACGCCGTGATGGCCGCACCCACGGCACCTTGCGGTCGGTGCTTTTTCTGCGCGCGCGGACAGGAAAACCTCTGTCCTCAGGCGATGGCCCGGATGGTCCTCGGCGCCTATGCCGACTATCTGCTGGTCGGCGCCCACGTCGTCGCGCGCAACATGTTTCACAAACCCGCGAGTCTCGCGATCGAGCAGGCGGCCCTGCTCGAACCCTTATCCTGCGTGGTGCATGCGCACGAGATGGCGCGGCCGGAGCCCGGCGAAAACGTGCTGATCGTCGGTGCCGGCGCTTTCGGACTGTTGCATGCGCTTGTTCTCAAGGCGCGTGGGGTCAGCGATATCGCGATTGTCGGACGCGGGGCGAACCGCCTGCGTTGGGCGTCCGAGCTCGACGGCGTGAGAACTCTGGACGCGCGCGCCGACGGCATCGACGAGGCGATCGCCGCGCTCAACCAGGGCCACGGTCCCGACCTGGTCATCGAATCCACCGGCCAGGTGGATGGATGGGCCGATGCCTTCCGGCGCGTCAGGCGCGGCGGCCGGGTGCTCTTTTTCGGCGGATGTCCCCCCGACACAACGCTGGGCGTGGATACCCGTCGCATGCATTATGACAACCTTGCACTGTTGTCGCCGTTTCACTTCCGGCCGCGCGACGTGCGGAGCGCCTATGAGCTGCTCGCCTCCGGGCGACTCGAAGCGGGGCGACTCGTCAATGCCCGGCGACCGCTGGCCGAGCTGCCCGAAGTGTTTGCGATGCTCGGGCGCGGCGAAGCCCTGAAGTGCGCGGTTATTCCGTAGGAGAGGCGGGAGGGCGGATGATGGATCAAGGAAGCGCAGCAACGGTCGGCGGCAGCAGCCCTTTGACACTGATCGCGCGCGATGATTTCCGCGCGAAACTCGACCGTGCGATCGACCGGGCGCAACGCTCGCTCATCGAACAGCAGCACCTCGACGGCTACTGGCAAGCTCCGCTCGAAGCCAACGCGGAGATGAACGCCGAGTACATCATCTTCAGCCGCTTTATGGACCTGCCGCCCGATCCGACGACGGAGGCAAAGCTGCGCAAGCATCTGCTCGACACCCAGACCGGCGATGGCTCGTGGACGCTATTTCCGGGCGGCGAGGGCGACCTTTCGACCACCATCGAAGCTTACTTTGCGCTGAAGCTGACCGGCGCCCGCGCCGGTGACGAGCCGATGATGCGCTGCCGGCGATGGATTCTCTCGCGTGGCGGCATCGCGCACAGCGGGACGCTCGCGCGTTGCTATCTGGCCGCGATGAACCAGGTGCCGTGGGACGCGGTACCGGCCCTGCCGATTGAAATCACGCTGTTGCCGAACTGGTTCCCGGTCAACATGTACGAACTGTCGTCGTGGGCGCGCGCCACGCTCTTCGCCCTGATGACGTTGCAGGCGGCGCGACCCTCGGTAACGGTTGATTGGCGCTACGGCGTGCTGGAACTCTATATCGAGCCGCCCCATTTCACCCGCTTTGTCACCCGGCGCGGCGAGCGTCTGCTGTCGCGCCGTAACGCGCTGCTGCTCGCCGATAAACTACTGCGCCTTTACAATCGCCGGCCGTTGAAAACGCTGCGCAGCCGGGCGCTGCGTTATGCGGAAAACTGGCTGCTCGACCATCAGGACGCCAACGGCTCGTGGGGCGGTATCGAACCCTGTTATCTGCTGAGTCCGATGGCCCTCAAGGCGCTCGGCTATCGCAATGACCATCCGGTGATCGCCCGGGCGCTCGAAGCCGTCCGTGAACTCATCTGGGACTACGGCGACTCGATTTTGTACCAGCCCTGCGTCTCGCCGAATTGGGATACCGCCCTGGCGGCCAAGGCGCTGCTCGATTCCGACCTCTCGTCCGAGCATCCGAGCCTTACGCGCGCCGCCAAATGGCTGATCGATCATCAGATCTTTCGCAAAGGCGATTGGTCAATTAAACGCCCGGACCTCGAACCCGGCGGATGGGCCTTCGAGTTCTTCAACGACTGGTATCCCGACGTTGATGATTCGGCGGTCATCCTGATGGTCCTGGCGGGCGTGGCGCATGCAGACGAGGGCGCGCGCGACCGCGCGATCCGCCTCGGCGCCAACTGGGTGATGGGCATGCAGTCGCGCGACGGCGGTTTCGCCGCCTTCGACGTGGATAACGACTCAACCTGGCTCAACGACGCGCCCTTTGCAGATGTCGAGGCCTCGACCGATCCGACCTGCGCCGACCTTACCGGGCGCGTCCTCGAGATGATGGCGGCGGTCGGTTACAACCGCGACCATCCGGTGGCCCGCCGCGCGATCGACTGGCTGCGCGGTCATCAGGAGGCCGATGGGTCGTGGTGGGGGCGCTGGGGCGTCAGCTATATCTACGGCACCTTCTCCGCCCTCTCGGGCCTCCGCGCCATCGGATGCGACATCAACGAGCCGTGGATCAAGCGCGCCGCGCAGTGGCTCAAGAGCGTGCAGAACGCCGACGGCGGATGGGGCGAGAGCTGCCTCGCCGATCGTGATCCGGGTTTCAAGGGCAAAGGCAACAGCACGCCCTCGCAGACCGCCTGGGCGCTGATCGGGCTGCTCGCGGCGGAGGACGAGCCTTCTGACCATCTGATGCGCGGTGCGGCCTGGCTCTTTGATCATCAGAACGAAGCCGGACGCTGGGAAGATCGCGAATTCACCGGTACCGGTTTTCCGAATCACTTCTATCTCCGCTATCACATGTATGCGCACTACTTCCCGCTGATGGCGCTCGGACGGCTGCGTCGGCGCCTGACAGAACGGGCTTTCGCGTGATCTTGCGGGGGCGCCATGAAAGCGATTGCCATCCTCGGTTCGACCGGTTCCGTCGGGGTTACCACGCTCGACGTGGTGAGCCGCTTTCCGGAGCGTTTCAAAGTCGTCGCGCTGGCGGCGGGACACAATCTCGACCGCCTGGCTGATCAGGTCCGCCGCTTCCAGCCGCAATTGGTCTCGGTCGCCGCGCCCGAACTGGTCGGCGAGCTGCGCGAGCGGATTCGGCCGCTCGCGCCCACGATCCTCTGCGGCGTCGAAGGCGCCAACGCGGTGGCGACTCATCCGGAGGCGGCGCTGGTGATGTCGGCGCTGGTCGGCGCGCTGGGCCTCGCGCCCACGCTGGCCGCGATTCGCGCGCGCAAACATATTGCCTTTGCCAACAAGGAAGTGCTCGTGATGGCCGGGGAGCTGGTGACGCGCGCGGTCCGCGACCACGGCGTCATGCTGTTGCCGGTGGACAGCGAGCACAACGCGATCTTCCAGTGCCTCGAAGGCAAACCGCGCGAGGCCGTAAAGCGGATCATTCTGACCGCCTCCGGTGGCCCCTTTCGCACGTGGCCCGCCGATCGCTTCAACCGCATCACGGTGCGCGACGCCCTTAACCATCCGACCTGGCGAATGGGTGAGAAGATCACCATCGATTCGGCGACCCTGATGAACAAGGGTCTCGAGGTGATCGAGGCGCGATGGCTCTTCGATTTGAACGCGTCGCAAATCAGTGTCGTGATCCATCCGCAGAGCGTGATCCACTCGATGGTCGAAATGGTGGACGGTTCAGTGCTCGCGCAGTTGGCGGTACCGGATATGGCGATTCCCGTCGCCTTCGCCCTCGCCTATCCCGAGCGGCTGCCGCTGACACATCTGAAGCGCCTGTCGTTCACCGATTGCGGATCGTTGACCTTCGAGGAACCGGACACCGCGCGTTTCCCCTGCCTGCGCCTCGCCTACGACGCCCTCGCCGCGGGCGGCACGATGCCGGCGTGTCTCAACGGCGCCAACGAGGAGCTGGTCGCGAACTTTCTTGCGGGCCGCTTGCCGTTCAACGCAATTCCACGCCATCTCGCGGCCGTGATGGAGATGCATCGCGGCGGTCCGGTTTCGAGCCTCGAGGAGTTGCTGGAAACCGACAGTTGGGCGCGTCGCATCGTTCGCGAGCGCCTCGCCGCAACGGCCGCCTGAGATTGAGCGCGAGGCAGGCTTGGCCGGATTCGCCCATAGTCTCGATAAATCGCCTGCGCTCGCGCCCGCCGGCGCGGCGCTCGACGAGGCGTATGCCTATTGTGCGCGGCTGGCTCGCAGCCACTACGAGAACTTCACCATCGCCTCGTGGCTGATGCCGCGGGCGATGCGTCCCCATATGTACGCGATCTATGCCTATGCGCGGATCGCCGATGATTTCGCCGACGAAGACCGCAGTCTCCCGAAGCTCGACGACTGGGAACGCGAGCTCGACGCCGCCTACGCCGGTCATCCGCAGCATCCGGTGATGATCGCCGTCGCCGACACGGCGCGCCGTTTCGCGATTCCGCGCGAGCCGTTTGCCGATCTGCTCACGGCCTTCCGCAGCGACGTTAACTTCCAGGGCTTCGCGACGATGACCGCCCTGCTCGACTATGCTCGGAACTCCGCCAATCCGGTGGGCCGCCTGGTCCTGTATCTCTTCGGCTATCGGGACGCGGAGCGCCAGCAGCTTTCCGATCTCGTCTGCAGCGGCCTGCAACTCGCCAACTTCTGGCAGGATATCGCGATCGATCTTACCAAGGGACGCATCTATCTGCCGCGCGCGGACATGGCGCGCTTCGGCGTGTCCGACGCGGATTTGCGATCGCATCGTGTCAGTCGGCAGTTCGTTGAATTGATGGCGCACGAGGTCGCCTTCGCGCGCGATCTCCTGCGGCGCGGCGCCGAACTGCATCGGCTCGTCGATCGCCGTCTGCGCCGCGACATTCTGATGTTCGCCGGCGGTGGCCTGGCGATCCTGCGCGCGATCGAACGCGTCGGTTACGACGTTTTTACGCGGCGCCCGCGGCTGACCAAGGTCGACTATCTTCAACTCGGCGTGAATGCCTTGTGCGGGCGAGTGGCGGGATGAGCGGATTGCTGGATGGCCGCGTCGGCGCGGCGGGCGACCTCGAGGCCGACTATGCCCGCTGCGCGGCAATTACCCGCGCCGCCTCGTCGAATTTCTACTATGCCTTCATGCTGCTGCCGCGCGAACGGCGCCGCGCGCTCTGTGCGGTTTATGCCTTCTGCCGCTATGTGGACGACATCGCCGACGGCGGGATCGCGGGCGACCCCGCGGCGTTGCTTGAGCGCTGGCGCGAGGAGCTCGACCGCGTTTACCGCGGCTCCTCGAACCGCCCGATCTCGCGCGCGCTTGCCGACGCGGTGCGCGTGTTTTCGATTCCGCAGCGTTATTTCCACGAAGTGATCGACGGAGTCGAGCTTGACCTGACGCGCAAACGCTACGCAACCTTTGACGATCTGCGCCGCTACTGCTACCTCGTCGCTTCGGCCGTCGGCCTTATCTGTATCGAGATCTTCGGTTACCGGAATCCTTCGGCCAAAGCGTATGCCGAACGGCTGGGCCTGGCGTTTCAGCTCACCAATATCCTGCGCGACGTCGGCGAGGACGCCGCCCGCGACCGCATCTATCTTCCTCTGGAAGACCTGGCGCGTTTCGGCGTGAGCGAAGAACAGATCCTGCGGACGGCGCCGCCTCCGGCTTTCACGCAGTTGATGGCCTTCGAGGCTGACCGTGCGCGGCAGTTTTATCGCGAGGCCGAAGCCGCGCTGGCGCCTGAGGATCGCTCATCGATGGTCGCCGCCGAAGCGATGCGCCTCATCTATGCGGCGCTGCTTGATGAAATTGCCAAATCCGGTTATCGGGTCTTCGGCCAACGGTTGCGAGTTTCCACCCCGCGCAAGCTCTACCTCGTCGGACGAGCCTGGGCCAACACGCGCTTGGCTCGCGCCGCCTGATCGACAGTGGCGGTCGAGGCCAAAGACGTCGTAATCATCGGCGGCGGCTTCGCCGGCTTGAGCGCCGGTGTCGCTCTCGCTGAGCGCGGCTTTCGCGTCGCCCTGCTCGAAAGCAAACCTGCCCTGGGCGGCCGCGCCTACTCCTTCGCCGATCCCGACAGCGGCGATTTCGTCGATAACGGCCAGCATGTCCTGATGGGTTGCTATCACGCCACGCTCGCCTTCCTCGAGAAGCTCGGCACGCGCGACCGTCTCATCGCGCGGCCCGACCTCGCGATCGAGATGCTGACCGGCCCGCAGCAGAGCGCCTGCGTGCGCACCGCGCGATTGCCCGGACCGCTGCACATGGCCGCGGCCATCCTGCGCTATCAGCATCTCGGCCCAACCGAGCGACTAAGCGTGCTGCGCGCCGGTCTCCGCCTGATGTACATGCGCCGTTTTCAAGCGCGGCGGCTAGCCCAACTGAGCGTCGCGCAGTTCATGGATGCCACCCGCCAGAATGAAACCGCGCGGCGCTGCCTCTGGTATCCGATCGCGCTCGCGACGCTGAGCGAAGATCCACAACTGGCCTCCGCGAGCTTGTTCGCCGAAGTGATGCGCCTCGCGTTCTTTGCCCGCCGCCGCGACTCCGCCTTCCTGTATGCGACGGTCGGCCTGAGCGATCTGTACTGCGAGCCCGCCCGGCGGATCATCGAGGACCGCGGCGGCGTCGTCGCCTGCCGCAGTATTGCCGACCATCTCGAATTCGGCGATGACGGGCGCGTGAGCCGCGTCCGCCTGCGCGACGGGGCCGCGCTCCAGGCGGCCAATTTTATCGCCGCAGTGACCCCCGATCGCCTGCTCAAGCTGCTGCCCGAAGGTGCTGCCGGCGCATCGTCCTTCGCCGCGCTGACCGATCTGAAGACTTCGCCCATCGTCTGTCTCCATGCCTGGTTCGATCGTCCCGTCACCGATGCGGCCTTCGTCGGCTTCGTCGGCACCGATACGCAATGGCTGTTCAACAAGCGGGTCATCTTCGGCGGCCCCAGCGATCGCCCTGGCTATTTGAGTTTCGTTATCAGCGGCGCGCGTGATTTCGTGTCGCGCTCCAACGGCGAGTTAATCGATATCATCCTTGGCGATCTGCGGCGGATGATCCCCGCGGCCGCGAAAGCCAGATTGCTGCGGGCGATGGTAATCAGGGAAAAGCAGGCGACCATCGCCACGGATACCGTTTCCAATCTCAAACGGCCCGCGACGATTACGTCGATTCCCAACCTCTTCCTGGCCGGCGACTGGATTCAGACCGGGCTGCCTGCGACGATCGAGAGTGCGGTCCGTTCGGGCAACGCCGCGGCCGAGGCGGTAAGCGCCCGCGTCGGCGCCTGATCGGGATGGCTGCGCGCACCGCTCTGGTCACCGGCGCCAACGGCTTCGTCGGATGCCACGTGGTGCGCGCGCTGACCGAAGCCGGATGCGCGGTCCGCGCGATGGTCCGCCGCGGCGCCGATCAGCGAGCGCTCGACGGCGTCGCCTGCACGGTCGTGCACGGCGATTTGTGCGATCCTTCATCGCTGGTCGAGGCCGCGCGCGGTTGCGACGAGATCTATCACGTCGCCGCCGACTACCGCCTGTGGGTGGAAGACGAAACGCCGATGTACGCGGCCAACGTCGAAGGTACGTGCAACATCATCGAGGTCGCGCGCAAGCTCGGGGTGCACCGCCTCGTCCATACCAGCACCGTCGGTACGCTCGGCATCGGAGCGGACGGTATCGGCCGCGAGGACACGCCGGTGAACTTCAACGCGATGGTCGGGCCCTACAAGCGGTCAAAGTTCCTCGCGGAACAGGAAGCGCTCAAAGCCGCGCGCGCCGGCGTGCCGATCGTGATCGTCAATCCCTCGACGCCGATCGGCGCCTTCGACTTCAAACCTACGCCGACGGGACGGATCGTGGTCGATTTCTTAAACGGCAGGATGCCGGCCTTCATCGACACCGGCCTTAACCTGGTCTGCGCCGAAGATGTCGCGCGAGGCCATCTGCTCGCCGCCGCACGCGGCCGTATCGGCGAGAAATACATTTTGGGCGCCGAGAATCTTACGCTCGCCGAGCTCCTGCGGCGTCTCGCGCAACTCGCCGGCCGGCGCGCGCCGCGGCTCAAGCTGCCTTATGCGGTGGCTTACGCCTATGCGCTGGGCGCCGAAGCGGTCGCTCGCGGCATCACCCATCGCGCGCCGCGCGCGAGTATTACCGAGGTCCGGATGGCGCGTAAGCGGATGTTCTTTGATTCCGCCAAAGCGCGGAGCGAACTCGGTTATACGCCCGGCGCGATCGACGCCGGCCTTCAGCGCGCCATCGATTTTTTTCGTTCATGCGGAATGGTTCGCTCCCGACAGTAGCCATGCATCTGCTGTTCGCCACGATCGCGCTGCGACCCTATGTCTTTGTTTTCCTCGCGGCTTTTCTCGGTATCTCGACGATCAATTTCGGCCTTCGCACGACGCTCCTCTTCGCGTTGCTCACCTACGGCGTCGCCTGGGTCTGCGAGACCAGCTCGGTGCACAATGGCTTTCCGTTCGGCCTCTATCACTATCTGCCGACGACGCGCGGACGTGAAATCTGGGTCGGCGACGTGCCGTTTTTTGATTCACTGTCGTTCACCTTCCTGGGCTTCGCCAGCTACACCGTGGCGCTGCTGCTGGCCGCACCGGTGCTTGGTGAGCGCGGCGATCTGCGTCTGCTCGAGACGCGGGCGATCCGCCGGTCGTGGCGGGTCACGCTGCTGGCCGCGCTGCTGATGGTGATGGTTGACTGGGTGGTCGATCCGCTGAGCGTCAGGGGCGAGCGCTGGTTCCTCGGCAAAATCTTCTGGTATGACCCGCCGGGTCCGCATTTCGGCGTGCCCATCGCCAATTATCTCGGATGGTTTTTCGTCGCGCTGATCACCATCCGAATTTTCCAATGGCTCGACTTTTACCTCGGTCGCACAACCGGCAAACCGTCGGGCATTATCCCGACCCTGTTCTGGCGCGCGCTGCTCGGACCGTTCCTCTACGTGGGCATCGTCGGCTTCGGCATCACGATGCTTTTTCGCATCGGCGCGGCGGAAATCGCGTGGGCCGCCGTTTTCATCTATCTCCCGGCGCTGGTTCTCGCCGTCCATTTCCTGACCCGCGCCGACCTGCGCGCATCGGCGGCAGAGGTGCGGCGCCATTTCGAAGATTTCCCCTACGATGCTCCGCTCGACCCCTTGGCCGACGGCCCATCAGGTCGGATCGGTCGCCCGGATGTTTAGGCTCCGACGGGGCCGTTGGTCAGGATCGCCTCGATGGCGATCGCCGCGTTCTCGGCGGCGATTCTCAAGTCGCGCAGCAGGCGCAGCGACGCGGCGACAAGGCGCGGCTTCCGCACAATCAGCCGTACCGCTGCGGCCAGACGAATTCGCCCATCCGCATCGGTGAGCAGTGCTCCTTCGAGGTCTTGAGCGGCGGTGTCCATGATCGCCCGCACGACCGTAAAAGGAAGCGCGCGGCTGGCCGCCTGCTGCGCGATCACCGCGCTCTCCATATCCACCGCGATCGCGCCCAGCGTCGCGCGAATCCGGCGTTTTTCCGCCGCGGTCGCGACCACGCGTCGCGAGGTGATGATTGCGCCGCGGGTGTGTTTGATGCGCTGGCTTTGCAGCCCGCTCAGCGCGGCGGTCAGATGGACGGGCGAAACCTCCAATTGATGCTCAGTCGTGAAGCTGTCCTCCCGTCGCAGCATCAGGCGATCGCCCACGACGACGTCGCCGATGCCCAGCTCCTCATGCAACGCCCCGGCCACACCGGCGATCATCACGCCGCTTACATCCTCGAGGTTGTCCAACGCAAGACCGGCTGTTGCCTGCGCCCGCCGGATACCGATTCCGCTGACGACCAGTGCAACTTCCTGTTCGCCGAGGCGGCCCCGATAGCCGCGCAGCCCGGGCCGGCCGAGGCGCTCGGGCCGCCTAAGCCGCGCGCGCAACGGCCCGAGCTCGGCCCCAAACGCGCAGAAAACGACCATCATCGCGCGGCTGCTTGAGGAGCATCTGCCGCCGACACAAAATGGCGGGATACAGCGATGGTCTCATCGTCGAGCGCTAACAAGGTTCCAGGCGACAACGGCTCAGCTCCTTTCAAAGCCCTGATCGTTACTGCCGACGATTTCGGTCTCTCGCGTGAAATCAATGCCGGTGTCTTGAAGGCCCATCGCGACGGCATCCTCACCGCCGCAAGCCTGATCGTCGCCGGTGAGGCCTGCGAAGAGGCCGCGTCCTTGGCGCGGGAAACTGCGACGCTCGACGTCGGGCTGCATCTGGTGGTCTGTCGTGGGCGCGCCCTCACCCGATCGCCGCTCGTCGATAGCGCCGGCGCGTTTGCCCACAACCCGACGCTGACCGGAATACGCTACTTCTTCAATCGGCGCCTGAGGTCTCATCTCCGCGACGAAATCCGCGCCCAAATCGATCGGCATCTGAGTCTCGTCGGCTATCTGAAGCATATCGATGGACATCTCAACTTTCACGTTCATCCGGTGATTGCCGATCTGACGGTCGAACTGGCAAGTGAATACCATGTCTCCAGTATCCGCGTCCCGCGCGAGCCGGTTTTCACCACGCTGCGTCTCGCGCGCGACCACGCCCCGCGCAAGGCGGTTGAGGCGCTGATTTTTCGCGCGCTCTCGCGTCGCACGCGCCGGCTGCTCGACGCCCATAACCTCCGCACCAGCGATTATCTCTTCGGGCTCCATCAGAGCGGCCATCTGTCCGCGGGCTACGTACGCGGTCTTATCCCGCGATTACCTCCCGGTCTGACGGAACTCTATTTTCATCCGGCGCTCGATATCGGCGCCGTGCCGCCCCCGGCGGCCGCACAGGCCGAAGTCGCCATCCTGACGGACCCGATGATCCGCAGGGCACTCGCGAGCAGCGGCGTGCGCCTGACCAGCTTCGCCCGGCTTGCAAGCTGAGCGGGCGGCCGTGGCGCGCGCGGCGGCCATAAATCTGCTAGGTTCTTCGCCTCGGAGGCCTGGTCATGTCAACGCTGCCCGACCACGAAATCGTTGAAGCCGTTCGTCGTTTCGTTGACCGCGACGTTATCCCGGTCGCCACTGAACTCGAACACAACGACGAGTATCCGCACGCCCTCGTCGGCAAGATGAAGGAGCTGGGTCTGTTCGGCGCGACCATCCCGCAGGAGCATGGCGGCCTCGGCCTCAGTTTCGTCACCTACGCCCATGTCATGTCAGAGCTGTCGCGCGGATGGATGAGCCTTGCCGGCGTCATCAACAGTCATCTGATCATGGCCTTCATCATCGCCAATCACGGGACCGAGGAGCAGAAACGCCGTTTCCTACCCGCGATGGCGACCGGCGAAAAGCGCGGCGGCCTCGCCCTGACCGAACCGCATGCCGGCAGCGACGTTCAATCGCTGCGCACCACGGCGATCCGCCACGGCGACAGTTATGTGGTCTCGGGCGCCAAGATGTTCATCACGAATGCGCGGTACGGCACGATGCTCGCCGTCGCTGCCAAAACCAATCCCAAAGCCGAACCCGCCTACGCCGGCATCAGTGTGTTCGCCGTCGAGAAGAACGAACACGGCCCGACCGTGAGCCGTCAATTGAAGAAACTGGGCTACAAGGGCCTCGACACCTGCGAGGTGCTGTTCGAAGACCTCGCGGTTCCGGCAGACAACCTGATCGGCGGCCGCGAGGGCGAGGGCTTCAAACAGCTCATGAGCGCGCTCGAGGTCGGCCGGATCAATGTAGCCGCGCGCGCCGTCGGTGTCGGCCAGGCCGCCTTCGAACACGCCATCCGCTACGCTCAGCAACGCAGCGCCTTCGGCAAACCGATCGCGCAGCATCAGGCGGTCCAACTGATGCTCGCTGATATGGGCACGCGCCTCCAGGCAGCGCGTCTGATGGTCGAGCACGCGGCGCAGAAAAAGGACGCCGGCGAACGCTGTGACGTAGAGGCCGGGATGGCCAAGCTGTTCGCCTCTGAAGCCTGCGCCAAGATGACCCTTGACGCGATGCGCGTGCTCGGCGGCTACGGCTACATGGCGGAGTTCCCGGTCGAGCGCTTCTATCGCGATGCTCCGCTGATGATGATTGGCGAGGGCACCAACGAGATTCAGGCACTCGTCATTGCGCGTGGTCTCCTGGCGCGCCATCCGATCTAGGACGCATCGAGGCATCCGCCGTCGGCCACATAGCCGCAGGTTTGCTCGTCGCTCGCCTGAGCGATCAAATGCGACCGACTTTGATCCGGAGCGTCGTGCCCGGTCTCCATCCGCACAGGAAAAGCAGCCGGCCGCGGATTCAGCCCATCTGCGGCATCTTCGGCACCTTCGCCAGCGCCGGATTCATATGGTCCCACGGCTGCGCGCTCGACGTGTAGATGTCCATCATCGGCTTGAAGATGCTCGGATCGTCGAGGCTGCCCGCCGTCAATACGATCAGATCGGGCGCGAACGACGGTTCGCTGAACAGGCGCGATCCGCAGTTCGGACAAAAGGCCCGCTTCGCCGGACTGCCGCTGTCGGCTTTCGATTCGTAATACTTCACGGTGCCGGTGATCTTCACGGCGCTGCGCGGTACGCCGATTGCCGGGTTGTAGGCGCCGCCGCCCGCCCTTTGGCAGTCGCGGCAATGACAGTTACCCATGAACACCGGATCGCCGGTGCACTCATAGCGCACCGCTCCGCACATACATCCGCCCTGTGCCGCCGCCATAACTCCGTCCTCCTTGTCGCGTGCGCCCCAACTGTGTCGCAGAGGGGTGGGCGACGCAATGGCCTTTTTTCCGCAAGCGTCGGCAGCATCGGGCGATGGACCCGGCTCGCGGTCCGGCGTAAGCTTCGCGACCATCAACCCGACGTGAAAAGCAGCCCACGGGAGGATGACCCTCATGAGCGAGGCGAATGAACGATTCGAGGGCGGATGCTTATGCGGCGCCGTTCGCTTCGTTGCGAACGGCCGCCCGGCGGCGATCTATTGGTGCCACTGCCAGAGCTGTCGGCGCCATACCGGCGCGCCGGTCGCGGTCTTTGCCGCCTTCAATCCCGAAAGCTACACGGTAACCAGAGGCGAGATAACCAAATTCGATTCGACCCCCGGGCAAACGCGACGCGGCTTCTGCGCGCGATGCGGTTCGACGCTCACCTGCGAGAGCCTGCCGACGACCGACCTGACCCACTTTCACGTCGGAGCGTTCGACGATCCCGCGCGGCTGGCTCCTTCGACCAAGCAATATTTCCCCGAAGAACGTCTGCCGTGGCTCCATCTGGGCTGAGGAAGCGCACACCAATGATCGACCATCCCAGGGGCAATTACAGTTTTATTCGCGGCGTTGCCGCCTATGCCGCAGGCGTCCGCGCCCATCCCGGCTACGCGATCGTTTACGCGAGACTCCGCCGGTTGGCGCCGCTCGAGCGCGGCTATCAACTGATTGAACAGCATCTCCGGGAACAGTCGCGTCCGCCGGCCGCCTTGTGCGGGATGCAACTGCGGATTCCCAAGCCGCTCACCCGCGACGAATTCGAGGGTTTCAACCGCCCTTATATAGAACAGTTGCGCCGATGGGGCCTCGAAGTGGACGGTGCGAACCCGGTCGCGCGGACCAACGTCGCGCCTGCCGCCCCGTCGATCAGCGAGCCGATGCTGGCCGGTTTCTTTTACACCGTGCCCGCCGCGACCGTATCGCCGACCTGGCTTATAGCCGGCGTCCCGGAGTTCATCGCGCGCGACGGCAAACTCGCCGTCGCCGCGCCGGGCGACACCTCAGGCGACGGCCTCCGTAACAAACTTGAAACGATTCTTGAAGCTGCGGGAGAACGCCTCGCGCAGTTGGCGACGCGCTGGCACGATGCGACGGCGATAAGTCTCTACACCGTGCACGACCTTCATCCACTGCTGGCGCCCCTGATCCTGCCAACGATCGGCGAAACTGCGCACCGCGGCCTGACCCTTCATTACGGGCGACCGCCGGTGAGCGGCCTCGAGATCGAACTCGATGCGTGGGCGGTCAGCCGCGAGCTGGTCCTCGACTTATAGGAGTCCCAGATGAAATTCGGCTACCTTCTGGATTTTCGCCAGCCCGCGGATTTGCTTCCGTCGGACAGCGCGACGTTCTATCGCGCGATGTTCGAGCAGGTTGATTTCGTCGACCAGGCGGGATTCGACTCGATATGGATTACCGAGCATCATTTTGTCGAGGACGGCTATCTGGCGGCAGCCATGCCGATGCTGGCGGCGATCGCGGCGCGAACGCGTAACGTCACGGTCGGCAGCTACGTTATCCTCGTGCCCTTTTATCATCCGTTGCGTCTGGCCGAAGACACCGCTCTGATCGATGTCATCGCGAACGGACGGCTGCGGCTGGGTCTCGGTATCGCCTACCGCCTCGAAGAATTCGAGGTCTTTGGCGTGCCGCGCAAGGAACGGCTCGGACGCACGCTCGAAACGATCGAAATCCTGAAGCGAGCATGGACGGGCGAGCGCTTCAGTTTTGCCGGCAAGTACTTCTCGTTCAAGGACGCCCTGGTGCGACCCCGGCCGATCTCGAGACCCTATCCGGAGTTGTTGTGGGGCGGGATGGCGCCGGAGGCGATCCGCCGCGGAGCCCGCCTCGATATGGGTTTCGCCTGCAACCTCGGCGCGCGTGAAATCCGGATCTTTCACGAGGCCTTGCGCGAGCTCAACAAGGATCCGAGCGATTACAGTGTCGTCGCCAGCCGGACCGTTTTCGTCGCCGACAGCGAGGAAGAGGCCTGGCGCACGATTGAACCATATCTCATGTATCAGATGAGATTGTACGGAGAGTGGCTCGCCGCGGGACAAATCACCACCGGCCACTTCAAGCCGGATCGCGAGGCGCTGCGGCGCGGCGCGATTATCGGGCCACCCGCGACCGTGGCGGCGCGGCTCGGTGAGTTTATCGCGAACTCGGCGGCGACCGAGGTTGTTATCACCAGCCAGCTACCGGGTCTGGAACCGGCCAAGGCGATGCGCTCGCTGCAGCGCTTCACCACCGAGGTGCTGCCGGCGTTGCGCGCGGCGCCTCAGAGATCCTGATCGCCCGCTTTGGCGGCGCAATCGGCGCAACGCCCATAGAGTTCGAGCTTGTGACGATGGAGCGTCACGCCGAGGCGGCGGGCGATATTCCGCTGCATCCGCTCGATCGCCTCGTCCTCGAACTCGAGGATCCGTCCGCAATCCTCGCAGATGAAGTGATCGTGGTGATGCTCGCCGACCACCTCGTAGCGCGCCTGCCCTTCATCGAAATGGCGCTCGGAAAGAAGCCCGCAGTCTTTCAGCAGCTTGAGCGTGCGATAAATCGTCGCATAACCGACGTGCGGGTTGATGCGCTTGACCTCCGCGTAGAGCTCTTCGGCGCTGACGTGGCGGCTCAAGGCGAAGAAGACCCGGGCGATATCGTCGCGCGGCGCGGTGGATTTGAGGGCGCGCTCGCGCAGCCGCGCATGGAACAACGCCATCCGCTGCTCGGCGCGGCGATTCTTAGCAGGACCGCCGACGTCCGTCTCGCCGTCTGCCGCGATCCGGGCCATAACGTTCCAATCAGGCGGCCTCCGCGCCGCGCTGCAACAAGCGCCGCGCGGCCGGGGAGAGATAGAGTTCCTCGTGAGGCAGTTCGCGGATGGTATCGGCCAACAGCTCGATCTGATCGGCGGCCGGCATGTCACGGTCCAGGATGAGCAGCCGCTGATTGCGCAGACAGCATCGCCCCCCGCGGGCCCGATAACCAATCTCGCGCAGCAGCTTTTCGCGCCTTACTTCAAGGCCGAGGCGGCGCGCCGCTTCGCTCAATTCCTCTGCCAACTGTTGTTGCCGCACCGTCTCTCTGCCCATGACCCGCATGCCTTAACCGAACAGTTTAGCCGCGCTTCGCCGTACCGCCATCGTTCCACGCGTTCGCGTTTCGGCCTCGCGCTGACATTCTAGCCGAGCCTCCGCAGGCACGCACCTCTGATCGTGATTATTCGCCCGGCGCCAGGCAAGGCGAATCGCTCGGACGCGCCCCTTCGGGTTTGTCCACGCGGAATCTGACTCCGCCAGCGGCCGACGCGAGGCGATAGAGCGCGCGGCGCGGATACCCGTCGCGAGGCTTACTCGATTGCCGTCGAAGAGAGCGGCGGCGCCCCGCCCTTCGAGGGACTCACCGGCGCTTCGCTCAATGCCGGTCGCGACGTCGTGGCGCTGCTCGCGCCACCCGCCGACGGCATCGCGGTCGCGCCACTATCGATCGGCGCCGGCGTCACGGGCTGGGCTGCGGCGGAATATGACGCCGATCCTGCAGCCGCGGTGCTCGAAGAAGCCGCCGCGTTGGATGACCCATCCGGGGCAGCCGAGGTCGCCGTCGGTCCGCTGAAATGCACCGGCTGCTTCCCCGCCACCATGTCCGGCGTCAGAACGTAGTCACCGCCCAAAGAGCTGCGCCAGATCGTATCCGCCACCTGCTTGTTCCCGCCGGTCAGCACGTAACCGGCGCCGCCGCCGATTCCGCCGAGGATCCCATAGACGAGCTTGGCGGGAATATAGAGGACATTACCGGCAACCGTACCCGCGCCGATTCCGACCCCTTTCCAGTTGACACCGTTTTCCGGAGGTTGCGGAACCTGCGGCGAGGTGCCGACCGGCGCCGAACTAGTGGTTTGTGCGAGGGCCAGACCGGCCGTCGCCAGCAGGAGCAACGCCGTCAGTCCTGGCAGGCATTTCCGTTGACGCCGCATGTTTCACGTCCTCCACCCATCGGATTAAACTTACTCCGTCCCCACCACCGCATCGTGCGGTAACAACTCCAGCAGACGCTGAAAAGCCGCTTCCACGTAATCGCGCCGTTTGGATTCCAGCGTCAATTTTACCCGATACGCGCTCTCGCCGATACGTGGATATGAGCCCAACAACAGTTCCGGAAATTCCTTCAGACAGGCATTGAGATGCGGGGCGATTACCCCCTCGCCGGCCTGACTGTAGATCACCCGGATGAAGTACGGATCGGTCGCGAAGCGTTCCATCAGCGCCCGCAGCTTGCGCTGGAAAAGCTGCGGGATACCCGGGAGGATGTAGACGTTTTCGAGCTGAACCGTGGGAAAGCGCAGGTCGCCGTCGGCATTGAGCACCGCGCCCTCAGGCACCTCCGCCATCTTGAGTCCGACTTCGAGGCGGTCGCCGAAATGCTCGCGGACCAGCGCCTCCAGTTCCGGATGGATTACGACGCGGCGTGCAAAGGCCCGGGCGATACCCTCAATCGTGATGTCGTCGTGGGTTGGACCGACGCCGCCCGAGGTGAGGACAAAATCGAAGCTGCGCGCGCAGCTACGCACCTCTTCGGCGATCGCGTCGAGTTCGTCGGGGACGACGCTGATGCGGCGCAACGCGACGCCGACGCGTCTCAGTTCCTGCGCGGCAAAGTAGGCATTGGTGTCCTGCACCTTGCCCGACAAGATCTCATTGCCGACCACCACGATGCCTGCCGTACGTTCGCGCATACTTCGCTGCCGCCGTGATCTATTATCGCAACGCGATCAACGTCCGCTCAAGCACGATGGAGCCGCGCCGGAGGGCAGATTTCGCGGTCTACTGCTCGGCGTGATCGATATCGGCCGCGCGCTCGCGAATAAATTCGCGCAGACGCTGCTTCAGCCGCGACTCGATCTGGCGGACGCGTTCGCGGCTGAGGTTAAAGCGGTCGCCGACCTCCTGCAGCGTCGGCGGGTCGTCATTCATCAGCCGGGCGTCGAAAATTTCGCGTTCCTTGTCGTTCAGCGTGGCGGCAAATTCGCTGATGCGCTCATGCGCAAACTCCCGCCATTCCTCGCGTGACGCGGTCTCTTCCGGGTTCCAGGCCGAATCGGGAAGCGTCTCGCCGAGACTCGCGGCATCCTCGTCCTGGCTGACCGGCTGGTCGAGCGAAACTTCGCTCATCGCCATCCGTTCCTGCATCTCGCGCACTTCGCTCTCCTTGACGCCCATCCGCTGCGCGAGCAACCGCGGCTGCGGCGTGAAACCCTCGGCTTCGAGCCGCTCGGACTCCTTGCGGAGGTTGAAGAACAGCTTGCGCTGCGCCTGCGTGGTGCCAATCTTGACCAGGCGCCAGTTGTTGATGAGGTAGCGATAAATGTAGGCGCGCACCCACCAGACCGCATACGACGGGAAGCGGATACCGCGATAGGGATCGAAGTTCTTGACCGCCTCCATCAAGCCGACGTTGCCCTCCTGAATCAGGTCGAGCAGATTGCGCGAGGCGCGTGCGAACTCGTTGGCGATTTTTACTACCAGGCGTAAATTCGCGGTCACCAGCCGGTACGCATCGGCGGGGTCGCCGAATTCCTTGTAGCGGCGGGCGATCGCGTTTTCCTCCTCGCGGCTGAGCAGGGGGAACCGGCGAATCTCGGCCAGATAGCGGCTCAGCGGATCGTAGGGAACGACGGCGCCGCCCGCGGTGTCGGCGCTTGCCGTATCGCTGAGCTCGGGCAGGCGTCCTTCGGCCGCGGCCTCGTCGAAAATCGCCTCCTCGTCGCTATCGAGGGCCAACGGCGTAATCGCCTCGGCCGGCTCGGCGGAAGCGTCACCGTCGAGCACCGGTACCGCCTCGGCTTCGATAAACTCGTTATCGGGCGCGGGACGTGGCGTCACGATTTTGCCGTCGTCGGGGGTGACGCGGCGCGCCTTCGGCGACTTTTTCGGCGCCCTGGAACCTCGTGATTTCCGCGTCATCGGCTGGGACCGACTCCTTTCCCGGCAACGCCCGCGGGCGATCTCCACCGAGGGCGGCGCCCGCCGGGGCGACAACCTTCAGGTGGTCTCCGGTTCGACGATTTTAGCCTTGCCCGCGGCGATTTCGCGGAGGGCAGTCACGACTTCCTTATTGTCGGATTCGACCAGCGGACGCTCACCCTTCAGCAACTGTTTCGCGCGCCGCGCCGCGCCGAGCACCAGTGCAAAACGGTTCGGGGTCTTTTCCAGACAATCTTCGACGGTTATTCGTGCCATCGGTTTAATTGTCTGACCGGCTGCGACCCTTGTCAACGAAGCTCGGGCGCCGGATCGGGATCATTTCTCGGCCGGCAGACCGGAGCGCGACCACTGCGCCCACGAGCCGTCGAACAGACGCGCACGGTAGCCGGCCTGCCGCAAGGCGAGGTAGCCGAGCGCCGCCCGCGGTCCGGAGCGGCAGTACGCGACGACCTCGGCGGCGGAACTCAGGCCAACGGCGGCGAAGAGTTCCTTAAGGTCCGCGGCCGATTTCAGGACCATCTCCCCCTGCCCCAATTCACGCCAGGCGACGTTCGACGAACCGGGGATATGGCCCGGGCGATCGTCGGCAATGGTCCGCGCGCCGCTGAACTCTTCGGCGCTGCGGAAATCGACGAAGCGGGTTCCGGGGAGGACGCGGGCTTCTTCGACGCCGATCCTCACCGCAGCATCGGGGCGTGCGGTAAACCTTTGCGCGGCGGCATCGACAGGTTTGTAGAACACTTCGCGGCCCGACTTCTTCCAGGTCTCGAAGAACTCCAGCATGATCGCCACGTCGTCGCGGCCAAGGTATTCGAGAATCCAGGCAAGCATCGCCGCGTTTTGCCCTTCGGGCGAGTCGTAGAGCACGGGCGTTGCGCCATCGCCGAGGCCGCTCGCGCCGAGGAATTGCGCGAGCGCCGTGGGATCGAGCAAGGCACCATCGGCGGCGAAGCATTTGTAGACGGGTACATTGATGGCGTGCGGGAGGTGACCGGCCAGATACTTCATCGGTCGCCGGGGATCGACCACCGTGATGGCGTCGGCGCCGATTCGCGCGGCAAGCCACTCGGCATTTACCAGTTTCGCCAAGACGTCTCCTTTCGACGCGTCGCGCGCGCATGCTCGGCGCTGGACGCGACCTACCCAAGTCTCCTAACCTGCGGACACAGTCGCAACTGGATAATGCTTGCAAGCTCGAGGAGGACACTCGATGGACCTGCTGAAAGATCGCGTCGCCATGATCACCGGAGGCACCGGGGCGTTGGGTCGCGCCGTCGCGGAGCATTTTCTCGCCAACGGCGCCAAGGTCGCCGTACCGTGGATCGTCGAGCCGGAAATCCCGCTGTTCCATCAGCGGATGGGCGGGCGCTTCCCGGAATCCTCGATCTTCCTCGCCAGGGTCGATCTCGGGGACGAGGGACAGGTCAAAAAGTTCGTCGATGACGCTGTCAAGCGCTTCGGCCGGATCGATATCCTGATCAATCTCGTCGGCGGTTTCTGGGGTTTCAAGACCGTCGCCGAAACCACGCTCGATGAATGGCAGCGGATGTTCGATCTGAACCTGAAACCGACGTTTCTCTGCTGCAAGGCGGTAGTGCCGATCATGCAGAAGAACAAGTACGGCAGGATCGTCTCGGTCAGTTCGCGCACGGGCCTCACCGGCGCTGGCGAATTCGCCGCTTACGCCATCGCCAAGGGCGCGATCAAGACCTTCACCGCCTCGCTGGCCGAAGAGGTGCTGGCTGACAACGTGCTGGTCAACGCGATCGCGCCTAGCACGATCGACACCGAGGCCAACCGCCAGGCGATGCCGAACGCCAAGCACGAAAACTGGGTGAAACCCGAAGATATCGCCAAAACGCTGGCGTTTCTGAGCTCGGACCAGAACCAGGTGACTTCGGGCGTGGTCGTCCCGGTTTACGGACGCGCCTGACCCCCAGCGCGGCGCACGGGCGGCAGGACCTGCGGCGCGATCGGCAAACTCGCTTCGGCTAGATCTGATAATGGAGCGCCTTTTTGCGGCGCTCCATCAGCGATTGCAGCGTCGTGCGTTGGAGGATCGCGCTGACGCTGTCGCGCACCTCGCGCCAGACCTCGCGCATCGTGCAGCCGTCACCGGGCTGACAGAGCGTGCCGGCCGCGCCCTCCTCCAGGCATTCGACCGGGGCATAGCCGCCTTCGATGATATTGACCACATCGGCCATCGTGATCCGCGATGGATGGCGCGCGAGGATATAGCCGCCGCTCGGTCCCTTCTGGCTCGCCACCAGGCCCCCGCGTTTGAGTTCGATCAGCAGGCGACGCAGGTAGTTTTCGGGAATATTCTGCGCGGCTGCGACCTCCTCAACCCTTTGGGGTTGGGCGGTGCCGAAAGATTCGGCCAGCATGATAAGGGCCTTGAGACAGTAATCGATTCCGACGCCGAATTTCATGGGAGCGCGTCTCGAGTTTTAGCATAATGGGGCACTTTCGGGAATAGCTGACTCATCTACTCATATATTTAGTTGACTCGTTTACTCCACTAAGTTACCTTTCGCCGGAAGTTTGAGCCGCTGCGGATCGTTATCATGCCCAAGCGTGAACCCCCCTCGCGTGACCTTGTCCTGAAGCGCAACTCGGTTGAAAAGCTCAAGGCTGAGCTCTTCCCCACCGAGCTCGCTGGACAATGGCAGCGGTTGGTCGATACTCCGTACGAAAAGCTGCCGGAGGAGGATATCGTTCGGCTGCAATGGTTCGGCCTTTATCACGACAAGCCGAAGGTCGGAACCTTCATGATGCGGGTGAAGATCCCGAGCGGGATCCTGAGCGCGCAGGGGCTGCGGACGATTGGCGAGGTGGCGGAAGAATTCGGTCGTGATCAGGGCGAACTGACCACCCGTCAGAATATTCAGCTTCACTACATGACTCTCGACCGCTTTCCGCTGATTCTGGAGCGCCTCAAGGCCGTCGGTTTGACCACGATGGGCGGATGCGGCGACGTTGTGCGCAATATCACCGGATGCCCGGTCGCCGGCATCAACCCCGACGAACTGTTCGACGTGACCGGCGTTATCCGTGAAGCTGCCGGCTTCTTTTACGGCAATCGCGAGTATTCCGATCTGCCGCGCAAGCACAAGATCACGATCGCGGCCTGCCCCTTCCAGTGCAATGCGCCGGAGATCAACTGCGTCGCGCTGGTCGCCGTACGCAAGGATGATCGCGAGGGTTTTGCCGTGCGGGTCGGCGGTGGACAGTCTTCGACCCCGCGCCTGTCGCGCCATCTGGGGGTCTTCGTGCCGCGCGACGAGGCCACGGCGGTGCTGCGCGCGATCCTCGACGTGTGGCGTCTGACTACCGAGTACCGGATTTCGCGGGTCAAGGCGCGGCTCAAATTCATGATCGACGACTACGGCGTCGAGGGCTTCCGCGAGCTGGTCGAACAGCGGCTCGGGCGCAAGCTCGAAGACCTCGCCGAGCTGCCGCTGCCGGAGAGCGAAAGCGACCATCTGGGAGTTCACGAGCAGAAGCAGCCGGGGCTCTTTTATGCCGGCTTCCCGGTTTATCTGGGCATGATGAGCGGGCGGCAAATGCAGGCGCTGGCGGATTTGACGATGGAATTCCAGGGCGATATCCGTCTCACTCGCCGCCAAAATCTTATCGTGACCGGGATTCCGCAGGCCCGGCTCGACGAGACTCTGGCCCGTGTTGCTGAACTCGGCTTTCCGCTGACCGCCAACGGCCTCTACGGCTCGTCGATCGGATGTATCGGCGATCCTCACTGCAACTACGCGGTTACGCCGACCAAGGAAAAGCTCGCCAGCGTCGTCCAGCATCTGGTCGGACAGTTTGGCGATGCGGTCGCTGGCCTCAAGATCAATCTCGACGGCTGTCCTCACGCCTGCGCGCAGCATTGGACGGGCGATATCGGACTCCAGGGCACCACCGGCCGCGGACCCAATGGCGAGCCGCTCGAGGCGTTCGACGTGATTCTGCGCGGCGGGCTCGGCCGCGACGCCGCTATCGGGCGGCCGCTCCTGCGCCGGGTACCCTCGGCCAAGATCGAAGAGACGGTCGCGCGACTCTTCGCCGGATATCTCGAAGAACGGCTGCCCGGCGAGTCGTTCACGCAATTCTGTAAACGCACGCCGGACGCTGCCCTGGTGACGATGGGCAGTGCTGAAGCCTCAACCAGTCTGGAGCAGGCACGCTTATGATCGAATCGAGCTCGAACGGAAAAGTCGCGGCGATGGAACCGCAGGGCGAACATATCGTCATGGACGAACTCGAAGCCGGCGAGGCGGCGGTCGAGCTCGACAGCCAGGAGCCGCAGGAAGTGCTCGCCTGGGCGATCGCGAAATTCGGCCGACGTCTCGGCCTCTGCTCGAGTTTTCAGGCCGACGGCGTGGCCCTGATCGACATGGCGTGGCGGATCGACCCAGGCATCCGGGTCTTCACGATCGACACCGGGCGTCAGCCCGAAGAAACCTATCGGCTGATCGACCGAATTCGCGACCGCTACGGGATCCGCACGGAAGTCTTCATGCCGGATACCGACGTCGTTCAGCAGATGGTCACCCGGCATGGCAATAATCTCTTCTACCGCGACGTCAATCTGCGCCTGCTGTGCTGCCAGGTGCGCAAAGTGCTGCCGCTCCGCCGTGCCTTGATGAGTTACGACGCGTGGATAACCGGTCTCCGCCGCGATCAATGGGCGACCCGGTCGAATATCCGCAAGCTCGAAATCGATCATGACCACGGCGGTATCGTGAAGTTTGCGCCGCTCGCCGATTGGACCGACGAAGAGGTCTGGGACTATATCCGCAGCAACGACGTCCCCTACAACGAGCTTTACGACAAGGGCTTCAAATCCATCGGATGCGCTCCCTGCACGCGCCCGGTTGCGGACGGCGAAGATCCGCGTTCCGGTCGCTGGTGGTGGGAGACCGGCGCGCCGAAAGAGTGCGGGATGCACTGCGCGATCGAGACCGGAGGGTTCGAGCACGAGCTCGCCGCCCTGCTCGGCCATCACGGCAATCCGCGCACGTAGCTGCCGAGCGGCGCGCCGCGTTCGGATGCTGCACCGGGGCGCGCGGACTGTTAACGTTTCGCGCTGATGAGCTCGCGCGTCGCCCATGGCCTATTCGCCGCCGTACTGCTCGCCCTGATGATTCCGGCGGGCTGCAGCTTCATTCTCGGACATACGTTGAACGTATCGGCCGTGCCGAATATCGAAGCCGTGGCCCTGCCGCAGAGCGTCTTCGCGCTGGACGAGGCGGCCGGTCCGCCGGCGTCCGGCAAGTGGGTCATGGTCAGCTTTCTTAAGGCTGGCGCTTTCCGCAACAGCACCGAGCCGAACGGCTTCGATCTGTCGCCGATTCTCGCGATGGATCCCTTCGGCAACGTATGGGCGCCGCCGTTGCCGACCGCGCAGGCCGTGTTTGTACCCGCCGCCAGCTATGAACGGTTGAAGGCCAACCCCGAGGAATGGGACCAGCGCTTTGTTATCGAGCTCGCGATCAACCGCGGCCCCGAGGGAAAGACCGGCATCCGCGAAGCGTCGCGACTGGCGAGCGAAGACCCCGCGAAAGTAATCTGTCAGGACCATCTGACGCGGCAGATCATCAGCGCGACGCCGGCTGATTTGGTTTATGAATCCCGCTTCGCCGATTGTCCCGACTTCGGCCTCGACCGCGTGGTGTTGACGCGCGAGGCCTTTGGTAACTGGGATGCGGCGCGCGGATCGCAGGCAATCTTTTCCTTCTCGTATGAAGCGCTGGGCGATCGCCTGTCACCGCTGCAACGCCGCGAAGGCAATCGGCTCATCTGGGCGCCACGCCTGTTGCTGCAGGAGCCGCCCGGCGAAAAGCATCCGATCCTGCTCGTCGAGCAGCTTGATCTCGTGCCTTCCTGAGCCGCCCGGTCAACGCTTTGCAAACCGATCATGGCTCGACTGCCACCGTTCACGATAAGCTTCGGTTCATGGCGCCTAACGACGCGATAGTCCTTGATGAGTTGCAGCGCGCCGTGCTCCGCCCGCAGGTCGAGGCGTTCATGGCCGCCGCGACGGATGCCGATTCGCGAACCGCCTTCGCCGACTTGGGCGCGCGGATCGATCGCCGCGAAGTGCCGAGCGATCTGGCCGCGCGCCTGGGAGCCCTCCTCGAAGTCCTGTTAAGTTCGGGCCGCGTGCGTAAAACCTACGGTCCGGGTGCCGAGCTGTCGCTATGGGCGCTCTATCAGAAGACGCCGGCCGGTCAGGCGCTGGCCTCATCGGTGGACTCGGTGAATCGCGCGCTGCAATCCTTCGCGGGCCGAACGCTCGATTCGGTCGCGATTGTCGCGCGCGGTCCCGGCGCCTACGCGCTGACGCTCAGGACCACGGACCTGCAGCTCGTGATTCGTCTGGACGCCGGCGGCGCGCGCCTCGAGAGCGCGGAATTGGGCAACGAGTAGCTCGGCTCAGAAGCCCATCGCGTCCGCCCAGTCGGCGAGCTGCGGCAGGCGATAGCGTTCGCCGCTGTAAGCCTTGTACATCAGGAAAAGCCATACGAGGGCGAAGGCGAAATCGATCAGATGCTTGATACCGATCAGCAGGCGTCCCAGCGCACCTGGGAGAATTGCGATAAACACCGAGAAGACCACCGTCACGGCAATCCAGGCGACCGAGAAAACGATCGACTGGCGCGCGTGGAACCGCACATAGTCGTCTTTGCTGTAGGGTTCAAGAGCGAGCAAAAGAATGCCCGAGACGAAGAACAGCAGATACGCCAGGGCGCCGAATAAACGGCTCTGAGGACTCGTCAATGTTTCCATCGCGATCTTGCCTTTCGCAGCTCCACACCGCCGAGCTTCAATCCTACAAATGAATCATTCTCAGGGATGCTCGGCAACGTTCAAGGTATCCCTGGCTCGCCTGCCCTTCCGGAGTAAGACTGCCGTCTTGATCCGACGCCGAAAGAACCGCGCAACCTCCGGGACGCCGGCCAGATGCGCGGCGATGGGGAGGCGCAAAATCGGACTTCGCTTGTGGGCACTGCTCGCCGCCCTGGCGAGCTGTTTCCTGACCCTCGACGGTTTCGGCCAAGCGGCTTCGACACTCGCTCTGCAAAGCGCCGACTTCCAAATCCTGAGCCCGGCTGACGGGCACCCGATCGGCGGCCTCCACTACGATGAGCATCGCGATCGCCTGGGCGTCATCACGCTCACCGGCGTCGCCCGCTATGCGGACGGCCAGCACGACACCGAACACGACGTCTTCGTCAAGGAGGCCGACCCTGCCGCGCCGTTGCGGATGTTCAGCTTCGCGCACGAATTCTCGCGCGCCGACGGCTCGCTGATGCTGAGTGCAAGCGCCAATTTCAGCACCGGCGCCGCGGTCTGTATCGATGGGCGCGGCGGGACCAGCGAAGTCGCCAGCAAAAAGCTCGATTTTCCGCCCGACACCTACGCGGGCGCCGGAGTGATTCTCAACCTGCAACGCGCGCTCAGCGGCGGCGCGTTCAGCACGATCCGATTCCACGCCTTCTCGTGCGCCTCAGGACCGCAGATCTTCGCCGTCCAGGCGGAGGCTCTGACGGCGAAGACCTGGGCTTATTTTCCGGGCGATTTGACGCGCATCGATGTCAAACCGGACTTCGGATGGTTGAGTTACGTGATCGCCCCGTTCGTGCCCAAGATGAACGCGTGGTTCGCGCCGACCTCTTCCGGCACGATTCGCTTCGTGGGCGGCGAGTACGCGCGCTATTACAAGGGCCCCGTCATCATCCTGAAGCTGGCGACGGACGCCAGCCCGCAATCGTCTTCAGGAGCCTCGCCGGCGAAGAGCAGCAACGTTAATTGAAGGTACGATCCGGCTCCGCTTGCGGCGAAGCCGGATCGTTTCATTGATTTCGGCGCCGAGACCAGCGGGCGGATGCCCGCGGTCCTTGCTGGTTAGAAGTGCGTCGCGCCTGCGCCGTCGTAATGTTTCACTCGCGAGCGCTGCGGTTTCTGATAAAGAAACATCACCTCGCATCGCGGGCAAAAACCCTGCGGCTGCGTCTGACCCGATCGGCGTGTCAGCCGAACGTAGTGAACCGCCCCGTCGCGGCAGAGATGGCCGGCAACGGGAAAATCATAAACAGTGCGAACGGCGGCTACATTTTCCATTTTGCGGCGCTAACGCTCCCTCATGCAGTGTCCCTTTTGTGGTTTACGACCGCGAGATTGCGGCCGCGCGAATTGAACGACAGAAACAAAATAATGATTTGCGTCTGCGGATCAATCATTTTGCCGGTGCCGCAAAAAAAATTTCTGCCGGCACCGCGTGGATCGTCGCGACACCTTCGGCGCCCCTGCCGCGCAGAGCGGGCCGTCCCGTCACCGGCGAGCGCCACGGATGCCGTTTCAATCTCTCGCCCCTCGTCTGCAAAGGGCGCGCCGCAGCGAGCCGCGTCCCGAAGACGCTGAAAACCGTGCGGCCGTGCGCCCTCCGACTGGCAATCGCCGAAGTGAAGCCTATAAAGTTTCGTCCATGCCCTCGCGTCGGATAAAAAAATTACTGATCGCCAATCGCGGCGAGATCGCCGTCAGGATTATCCGTAGCGCGCGGATGATGGGAATCCGCACCGTCGCGATCTTTTCCGCAGCCGATAGCGGCGCGCTGCACGTCGCACTCGCCGATGAAGCACAACCGCTCGGCGCCCCCGAACCGGCGCAGAGCTATCTCAATATCAAGGCGATCCTCGAGGCGGCGCTGGCGGCGGGCGCCGACGCGATTCATCCGGGTTACGGCTTTCTTTCGGAGAGAGCGGAATTTGCGCAGGCGGTCGCCGATGCGGGGATGACTTTTGTTGGTCCGCCGTCGCGCGTGATGGATGCGGTGGGTGACAAGCTCGCCGCGCGCCATCTCGCGATCGCCGTCGGCGTACCCGTCGTGCCCGGTCTCGATCTCGACTCGCGCGATCCCTCAGAGGCGCGCCGCTTTGGCGAGGAAACGGGCTTTCCGCTTCTGGTCAAGGCTGCGGCCGGCGGCGGCGGCCGCGGGATGCGCGTGGTTGAGACGCCGGCCGACCTGGGCGCGGCGCTGGAGGCGGCCTCGCGCGAGGCCGCTGCGGCCTTCGGCGATGGGCGGGTGTACCTGGAGAAATTTGTGGCACGGCCGCGCCATGTCGAGGTGCAGATCCTTGGCGACAATCATGGCGGGATCGTCGCGCTGGGCGAGCGCGATTGCTCGATCCAACGGCGGCATCAGAAGTTGGTCGAAGAATCGCCGGCGCCGAATCTACCCGACTCTCTGCGCAGTCGCCTCCTCGACGCGGCGATCCGCCTGGGCCGCGCGGCCGACTATCGCAACGCCGGCACGGTCGAATTCCTGGTGGCCGGCGATCAGTTCTATTTTCTCGAAGTGAACGCCCGTCTCCAGGTCGAGCATCCGCTGACTGAACTGCGCTTCAATCGTGATCTCGTCGCCGATCAGCTCGCGATTGCGATGGGCGAACCGGTGGTCGAGCCCGGCGCGCCTCGCGGCTGCGCGATCGAATGCCGCATCAATGCCGAAGACGCCGCGCACGATTTTCGTCCGGCCACCGGCACCATCGCCGAGGTCGTGCTGCCTCAGGGACCGGGGGTGCGTGTGGATACCTACCTCACGCGCAACGCCCAGGTGACGCCCTATTATGACAGCCTCCTCGCGAAGCTCATCTGCTGGGGCGAGGATCGCGAACAGGCGCGGCGGCGGATGCTCGGCGCGCTGGGCGAGTTTGCGCTGCTCGGAATCGAAACGACCGCGGCCTTTCTGGCCGATCTGATCGGCAGCGAAGCCTTCGCGGCAGCCGCTCTGTCGACCGCTTTTATCCCGGAATTCCTCGCCACCTGGCGTCCCGACGATGCGCGTCTTAAGGCCGCGCTCCTCGCCGCCGCTTTGCGATCGCGGTCAGGCTCGGCGACTCCGGCTGTCGCAGCGGAAAACCACCCGAGCCGTACGCGATCGCCATGGACCGCGCTCGGCCGGTTCGAGCCTTGGAGTGATCGATGAAATTCGTCCTGGCGTCCTCCAATCGAGAGTACGAGGTCGAGATTATTGACCGCGATGGTTCGACGGTGCGCGCCCGCATCGACGGCGCGGAAGTCGTCGCCCGGATGGAAACAACCGCCCTCGGCAGAGTGGTGCGGCTTGATGGTGAGACGTTTCGCGTGTTCGACGCGGCGCAGCGCGATTCGCTCGCCGTGGCGGTCGGGCCGGCGCACTTCACCTTCAAAACCGCGGCCGGCGTCCGCCGCCGAGCGCACGCTTCGGGCGCCCTCCAGGTAACCGCGCCGATGCCCGGCAAGGTGCTGAAAGTCCTGGTCGTCGAGGGACAGGTCGTCGCCGCCGGCGTTCCGTTAATCACCCTCGAAGCGATGAAAATGGAGACGACGCTGTGCGCTGAGGGCGCCGCCGTCGTCGCGAAAATCCACGTCGCGCCGGAGACCAAAGTCGATCACGGAGCCGTTCTGATCGACCTCGGTCCGGCCCCTTCGCCCACCGGTTCGAACTGACGCCGCCTACCCGCGACCCAGGGCGAGCGGACCGCCGATGTTGCGCTTTCGGATTTTCGGGCGACCGGCGAGCCTTCAGGACCGCTCGCTCTTCAACCGCGCAGCCGACTCGCCTAAGCTCGATAAGGAGATCGGAGGGTTTGGCTGCCGGCGGAGGGCCCGATGTTCGGAACGATCAAGAAAGTAATCAAGGACAAAGGTTTCGGCTTCATCATCCCAGATGATGGAACGGATGAAGTGTTCTTCCACCGTTCCCGCCTATCGCCGAAGGTGTATTTCGAAGATCTGCGGGAAGGGATGGAAGTGCAGTTTGATATCCGTCAGGGGGAAAAAGGGCGGCAGGCCTTCAACCTGCGCCTGCGTTAGCGCGCGCGAGCCATCGAGCCGGGCCAAGGTCGCGGCGCGGATTTCGGCCTGACGTTCGGCGCGCTCGCCGCGAGGGGGCGGCCTAGGAGCGCATCAACTCGGCCTCGTCGGCCGCCAACGTGGCGTACACTTCACGATCAATCTGGCGGTAGCGCTCGAGGATCTCATCAGCCTGCTTCTCGTTGCCCTCTTCGCGGGCAAAATCGCGCATCTTCTTTTCGATCCACGACAGATGCCAGGCTTCGTCTTCGGTTACCGCCTTCAAGGTTTCGAGCGTTTCCGGATCAACATTGGGCAGCGCCGCGTGGGCGGTATAGCGGCTGTGCGCCCGCTCTTCGACGACGACGGTCAATCCGAGGATCTCGATGATACTCTTGGGCACCCCCGTGCGGAGCCCGATTCGGCGCTGATAGCCGTCCGCCGGCAGCATCGGGGTGCCGCCGAGGTCGGTGATGCGGCGGGTCCAGAGCCAGGCGTGGCGGGTCTCGTCGGCGAGATGCTTGGAGAGTTTCAACTGCGAATCGGCGTCCTTGATATGACCAAGGAGGTTGAATAACAGGCGCGCGCCACGCAATTCGGCATCGCGATAAAAACTGAATATCAACACCTGCTTTTCCGCGGCCGACATCCCGCTAAGATCCATCTGCTGCCTTCTCCTCAACCCCGCCAGACTCGACGGCGACCGGGGCAATCGCAAAGATTCTGCTTTAAGTATGTGATCGGGCGCAGGGGATCAACAATACGGCCGGTCGCTATCCACAGGGGAAAATTGCCCGGGAACGTCGATTTACCCTCGGCGAAAACTAATAATGCGCCATCATGCAACCGCTGGCGGTGACGCTCGCTTGTGTAACCTTCTTCTCGACCGGTCTCGGCGGGCTCGCCGCTATCCGCTTTCGCGACCACATGCATCTGCTGCTGGGCTTCAGCTCGGGAGCCGTTTTGGGCGTCGCCCTGTTCGAGATCATTCCGGAAATCTTCAATCTGCGCGACGGCGGCGACGTGATGCCGTTTGCGGCGATCGGATTTCTATTTTTCTTCGCTCTCGAACGCTACACCGCGATGCATCGGGCGCGCGAGCACGAGCATGCCGGAAGCGCGCACACGCAGGAGTTTGGCATTCTGGTCGCCGCCGGTCTGTCGATCCACAGCTTCCTCGACGGTGTGGCGATCGGTGTCGGTTTTCAGACCAGTATCCACGTCGGTCTGCTGATCGCGCTCGCGGTGATTTCTCACGACCTCAGTGACGGGCTCAACACCGTTACGGTCGTTTTGGCACACGAAAACCCGCTCAATCGTGCGACCTTCTGGCTGTTAATCGATGCTTTGGCGCCGGTGGTGGGCGCCCTTTCGAGCCTCACGCTCACCTTAAGCCACGATCTCCTGACGTGGCTATTGGCCTTCTTTGTCGGCTCTTTTTTGTTTATAGGCGCTTCCGATCTGCTGCCCGAGGCGCGTGAGCATAATTCACCCTGGGTGGCGGTGGCGACGGCCGGTGGCATGCTCGCGATGTATCTGACCACGCGTGCGGTAGGCAGTTGAAATTGTCGCCTTGGGGGCACCAGATGCGTTTTCCAGCTTGAATTGGAACCAGCTTACTGCCCAAATAGGCCCAGATGCAGTTGGCAAATTGGTTGCTCCCTAGATTGTCCGATGGCGCCGACGTCTGACGCGTATTGGCTCGCCTTGCGGCGGGTACGCGGAGTTGGTCCGCGCACGGCGGTGCTGCTGCTGCAACGGTTTCAAACCGCGGAGGCGGTTTTCCACGCGTCCGAGCAGGAGATTCTGGCGGCGGGCATTCCGCGTCCGACGGCGCGTAATATCCGCGAATTTTCGGACTTCGCACCGTTGGAAAGGGAGCTCTGTGAACTACCGAAGATTGGCGCTCGTCTTATCCGATGGACCGATGACGAGTATCCGACCAACCTTCGGCATATCGCCGATCCGCCGCCCTATCTATTCGTCCGTGGAAGTAGTCCCGGGACCAATCCCAAATGTGTTGCGGTGGTCGGTGCGCGCGCCGCGAGCGACGCCGGTCGGCGGATGGCGCAACGACTCGGTCTCGAACTCGCCGCCAATGGCTTCGTGGTGGTCAGCGGACTCGCCCGCGGTATCGATGCGGAAGCCCATCAGGCGGCGCTCGATGCGCGCGGGAAAACGGTCGCGGTGATGGGGTGCGGCGTGGACGTCATCTATCCGCCGGAGCATCGCCGGCTCGCCGAGCTGATTATCGAGAGCGGCGGCGCGCTCGTCTCGGAATTGCCGATGGGCACCCCGCCTATCGCGGAGAATTTTCCCGGACGCAACCGGATGATCTCGGGGATGGCGCTCGGCGTGGTTATCGTCGAGGCCGCCGAGAAGAGCGGCTCGCTGATAACCGCGCGGATGGCCCTCGAGCAGGATCGCCAGGTCTTTGCCGTGCCGGGCAGCCCACTGACCGGAAAGACCCGTGGCAGTAACCGCCTGCTCAAGGAGGGCGCCCGCCTCGTCGAATGCGTCGAGGACGTGATCGAGGAGCTCTTGCCTCAGCTCGGTGAGACCGGAAACACTGCACCGACTCAGCATCCGGATTCGTCCAATGGTTCAAGCCGCACGACGAGCACAGTCGACGAGAACGCATCGACCGAGACGCAGAGCCTCCTGAGCGTCCTTAAGGGAACTGAAAAGGTGCACGTTGACGCTTTGATCGAGAGTTCCGGGATGAGTCCGCAAACAGTGCTTAGGTTACTTCTCGAACTGGAACTGGGCGGGACCGTCGTGCAGCATCCGGGTAAGATGTTTTCCCTGGCGCGACCGTGAGGGGGGCGAGCGGTTGCAGGTGTAGCTGTTGTTAACGGGTGTCGAAGGTGGCTAAAAATCTCGTTATTGTCGAATCACCAGCCAAGGCCAAGACCATCAAGCGCTATCTGGGTCGCGACTTCCAGGTTGCGCCGTCGGTGGGCCACGTGGTTGACCTGCCGAAGACCCGGCTTGGAGTTGATATCAAAAAGAGCTTCAAGCCCGAATACGAGATCATCCCGGCCAAGAAAAAGGTAATCGACGGTATCAGGTCCGCTGCCCACGACAAGGACAACATCTATCTTGCGACGGACCCGGACCGCGAAGGTGAGGCGATCGCCTGGCATATCGCGCAGTACCTCGACCATAAGTCGGCGGGCAGGATTCATCGAATTCTACTGCACGAGATAACCGAGCGCGCGGTCAAAAACGCGATCGCCAATCCGGCGCAGCTCGACCAGAATCTGTTCGACGCCCAGCAGGCCCGGCGCGTGCTCGACCGCCTGGTCGGCTACCAGGTGAGTCCGCTGCTGTGGGACAAGGTCAAACGCGGCATCAGCGCGGGACGCGTGCAGTCGGTCGCCCTGCGGATCATCGTCGAGCGCGAAAAGGAGCGCGAGGCCTTCGTTTCCGAGGAGTACTGGACGCTCGACGCTAACCTCGAGGCTGCCGTTCCACCGGCCTTCAAGGCGCGGCTGTACAGTTACAAAGACGAACGGATCGATAACAAGGCGGTCAAGCTCACCAAGACCCTGGCCGACGAGATAATTGCCGCCTGCGACAAGGCGCCGTTCACGGTTCGCAAGGTCGAACGCAAGGAGGTTCGCCGCAGCCCCGCTCCGCCCTTCATCACTTCGCGCCTGCAGCAGGAGGCGGCGCGCAAGCTGCACTTCTCGCCCTCGCGCACGATGAAAATCGCGCAGCGCCTGTACGAGGGTATCGAACTGGGCGACCAGGGCGCGGTCGGTCTCATTACCTATATGCGGACCGACTCGCCGCGCGTCTCGGATGAGGCGCTCGCCGCCGTGCGCAAGTATATCGAGACGCGCTACGGCGAGAATTACGTACCTGAGCGCGCGAACGTCTATCGTTCCGGCAAGGCGGCGCAAGAGGCGCACGAGGCGATTCGCCCGACCGCGGTCGAACGCGACCCCGAATCGATGGCGCGCTATCTCGACAAGGACGCGCTCGCGCTCTACACGCTGATTTTCAACCGTTTCGTGTCGAGCCAGATGCCGCCGGCGGTTTACGACCGCACGACGGTCGATATCGAGGCGAAGGACGCGGTTTTTCGCGCCACCGGCCAGGTGATGAAGTTTGACGGCTTCATGCGCGTTTACCTTGAAGGAGTGGACGAGGCGCCGACTGAAGATGAAGCGGCAACCACCCTGCCGCCGATGAGCGAAGGCGAGGCGCTGAAGCTGCTCGGCTTTGTTCCCGAGCAGCACTTTACGCAGCCGCCGCCGCGCTTCACGCAGGCGACGCTCATCAAAGAGCTCGAAGACAAGGGTATTGGTCGGCCCTCAACGTATGCCGCCATCATGACCGGTATCCTGAACCGTGAATACGTCGAAGAGGACGACAGCAAGCGCTTGCGGCCGACTTCGCTCGGGCGGGTGGTAAGCGATCTGCTGGTGGTGGCGTTTCCGGATATCTTCGAGACCGGCTTTACGGCCTCGATGGAAGAGGAGCTCGACGGCGTCGAGGAGGGTCGCGAGCACTGGACCAAGGCCCTCAAACGCTTTTACGGGCCATTCGAAAAACGCCTCGGTGAAGCGAAGAAAAAGATGCCCGAGGTCAAGCGCAAGGGGCTGCCGACCGAGCTCAAGTGCGATCAATGCGGCGGCATGATGGTTATCAAGTGGGGCCGCAACGGCGAGTTCCTCGCCTGCTCCAATTATCCGAAATGCACCAACACCGCGGAGTTCGGTCGCGACGAACAGGGTAAGATCGTGCTCAAGGAACCGAGCGCGCCGATGCCGACCGACGAGAGCTGCGACAAGTGCGGCAGTCCGATGGTCCGGCGCCGCTCGCGCTTCGGTGAATTCCTGGGCTGCTCGGCGTACCCCGATTGCGACGGGATCAAGCGCCTGCAGGCGGAGCCGATCAAAACGGGCGTCGCCTGTCCTGATTGCAAGGAAGGCGAGGTCCTGGAACGCCGCAGCCGCCGCGGCAAGCTCTTCTTCGGCTGCAATCGCTATCCCAAGTGCAAATTCGCGAGCTGGGATCGCGTGGTGCCGGCCGCCTGCCCGGATTGCGGCTCGAGCTATCTCGTCGAGAAGGTCAGCAAACGCGATGGCGCACGCTGGCTATGTCCGAACAAGGAATGCGGCTATCAGACGGCAGCGCCAACCCCCGCGGACAACGCCGAGGGTCAGTCGCTCTCGCCAGGCGCCTGACGGCCGCGCCGATACCGATGCGTCGAGCGGTGCGGTTATGACGCCCTAGCCGCTTCGGCCACGGGGCGTTACCTCCTGCAGCCGCCGCCCGAGGAAGCGCCGTTCCGGCTCGGTGCTGACGAGTTCGAGCGCGCGCCGATAGGAATCCGCGGCCTCGTTTAGGCGACCGAGTCGGCGCAGCAGGTCAGCCCGCGCCGACCACATCAGATAGTAGCCGTCCAGCTCCTCGCGCACACGGATTGATTCGAGCAACTGCAGCCCGAGCTCGACGCTCGAGCTCATCGCCACCGCGACGGCGTGATTCAATTCAATCACCGGCGATGGCGCGAGGCGCATCAGGAGGGCATAGAGCGCCTCGATCTCGCGCCAGTCGGTGTCGGCCGCCCGCGGCGCGCGCGCATGTACGGCGGCGATCGCGCCCTGGATCGTATAGAAGCCAGCCGGACCGCTGCGCAGGGCGGACTCCACCAGGGTGAGCCCTTCGCGAATCTGCTCGTGGTTCCATCGCGTGCGATCCTGATTTTCGAGCAGAATAATCTCGCCGTCGGCGGTCATGCGGGCGCTGCGCCGCGAGTCCTGCAGCAGCATCAAGGCGAGCAAACCCCGCGCCTCGCCGCTTTCGGGCAAGAGCCGGCAGACGACGCGCCCGAGGCGAATCGCTTCGGCGCACATATCTGCCCTGACGATGCGATCGCCGTAAGTGGAGGAGTAGCCCTCGTTGAAGACGAGATAGACGACCGCCAACACCGCGGCGAGCCGCTCCGGCAGCACCTCGAGTGGCGGAATCTCGTAGGGAATCCGCGCGGTGGCAATCTTGCGTTTGGCCCGGACCAGCCGCTGGGCCATGGTTGAGACAGGAACGATGAAGGCGCGCGCAATCTCTTCGGTCGTAAGGCCGCACAAGGTGCGCAGCGCCAGAGCGACCTGTGCTTCGATCGCGAGCGCAGGATGACAACAGGTAAAAATCAGCCGCAGACGCTCGTCGGGCAAATCACTATCGCTCATGGTATCCGGCGAGGAGGCGGCCAGCTCAGCCATCCGGTCGAGCTCATCACGTCGCTCGGCAAAGCGCGTGCTGCGCCGGATGCGGTCGAGCGCCTTATGGCGCGCGGTGCTGATGATCCAGGCGCGGGGATTGGCGGGAACGCCGTCGCGCGGCCATTGTTCGATCCCCGCGGTGAAAGCCTCCTGAACCGCGTCCTCGGCCACGTCGAAGTCGCCGACCAGGCGGATAACCGTGGCGAGGATACGGCCAAACTCTTCGCGATACAGCCGCTCGACGGTCGCGTCATGCAGTGACATAAGCCGGAACGCGCGGGGCGGGCGGCACATCACCGCCCTCCGCGACTTGCCATTTCGCCTCGCCGCCTAACGATTCATCTGAAAGACCGGTCGCACCTCGATAGAGCCATGTTTCGCTCCGGGAACTCGCGCGGCGATACTCAACGCTTCATCGAGGTCCCGCGCCTCGACGATATAATAGCCGCCGAGCTGTTCCTTGGTCTCGGCAAAAGGACCGTCGGTGACGATGGCCTTGCCGTTGCGCACCTGGACGGTGGTGGCGTTGGCGGTGGTTTCGAGGCGATCGCCCGCCTTGAATTTGCCGGACTTGACGATATCCTGCGTGAACGCCATGTATTCCTGCATCAGTTGCGCTTCGTCCTCGACGCCGAGGCGAGTCTTTTCGTTGTGATAGATCAGCAGCATATACTGCATCGTTGGTTAACCTCCGATGGTCGGGCGTTGCATCAGTTAGTCGAATCAAGGCCTCCGGGATCGACAGCCGAACGCGCGAACCGTCGCGTTTTAAGCAGATGCGGCTCATGAGCACGAAAACGCCCGTCAGCGTCATCGGCGCGGGATTGGCCGGCAGCGAAGCCGCCTGGCAGTTGGCTCTTCGTGGTATCCCGGTGCGGCTTCATGAGATGCGGCCGAAACGGATGACCGAGGCGCACCGCACGGGGCTGTTCGGCGAACTCGTCTGCTCGAACTCGCTGCGCAGCGCTTCCTTCGAAACCGCGGTTGGGGTGCTGAAAGAAGAGATGCGACGCCTCGGATCGCTCGTCATCAGGGCGGCCGACGCCACCGCCGTGCCCGCGGGATCGGCCCTGGCGGTTGACCGCGAGACGTTTGCGACCGCGCTCACGCGGGCGCTCGAGGACTGTGGCAACGTCGAGATTGTTCGGGAAGAGGCGCTGTCGATTCCCGAGGGTCCGACGATAATCGCGACGGGTCCGCTGACGAGCGCTGCCCTCGCCGAGGCCCTCAATCGGCTGATCGGCTCCAGCAAGCTTTATTTCTACGATGCGATCGCACCAATCGTTGCGGCGGAGTCGATCGACATGAACGTCGCCTTCAGGGCCTCACGCTATGGCAAGGGTGGCGAAGATTATATCAACTGCCCTTTGGACGAAGCTCAGTACGAAGCCTTCGTCGCTGCGGTCCTGGCGGCCGAAAAGGTCGCCCTGCATCCTTTCGAGCGGCCGGTCTATTTTGAGGGCTGTATGCCGATCGAGGAGCTGGCGCGGCGCGGTCCGCGCACGCTCGCCTTCGGACCGATGCGGCCGGTGGGCCTGCACGATCCGCGCAGCGGGCGGCGGCCTTTCGCCGTTGTGCAGTTGCGTCAGGATGACCGCGCCGGGCGTCTGTACAACATGGTCGGTTTCCAGACCAAGATGACCTACCCGGAGCAGCGCCGAGTGTTGCGGATGATCCCCGGACTTGAACGGGCCGAGTTCGTGCGTCTCGGCTCACTGCATCGCAACACCTTTATCGATTCGCCGCGGCTGCTGCGCCCAACGCTGCAGTTGCAGGCGCGCGATGACCTGTTTCTGGCGGGCCAGATGATCGGCGTCGAGGGTTATGTCGAGTCGGCCGCGATGGGCCTGCTGGCCGCGCTGAACGTCGCGCGCCTCATCCACGGCCGACCGCTGATCGTGCCGCCGGTCGAGACGGCGCTCGGTGCGCTCGTCGCGTATATTACAGATCCGGCACGACGCGACTTCCAGCCGATGAATGCGAATTACGGTCTGATGCCCGAACTGGCCGAGTCGGTGCGTGGCCGCGAGAAAAAACTCGCGATGAGCCGGCGCGCGCTCGACCGGATGGATGAATGGATCGCGGGCAACTCGCTCGCCGTCGACGACCGCGATCAGCAGTCGGAGGCGGTCAGCGCCGACACGGTCAGATCACCCGATCCTCGCGGAGCTTCAGCCGCTCCCCCTCGCTGAGACCAAGTTCGTCGAGGATCGCGTCAGTGTGCTCACCGAGTTTCGGCGCGCGCGAACGAATTCGTAACGGGGTGCGCGAGAGCTTCGCCGCAGGACCGGTCAGCGGGACGGTCCTGCCGTCTTCCTGCTCGACCGGTTGCAGCATATCGCGAACGATGACATGGGGGTTCTGCGCGGCCTCGGCATAGGTGCGAACCGCCGCGGCGGGGATTCCAGCGGCGGTCAGCAGACGCTCGACTTCGTGAGCAGCGCGCGGTTTCATCCACGCCGCGACGACCGCGTCGGTCGCTTCGCGATGCTCGTGGCGCGACGCCATCGTGGCGAAACGCGGATCATCGGCGAGCTCGGGACGTCCGATCAAGCGGATGAGCGCGCGCCAATGGGGCTCGAGCAGGACGGCGACGAAAACATGGCCATCGGCGCATTCGAAAGCGTCGACCGGCGCGCTGAACAACGAGCGATTCCCCAGGCGTTGCAGCGCGGGATGACGCAAGGCCCCGAGCGTCAGGTAGCCGTCGGACTGAAACAGAATCGAGTCCATCAGGGAAACATCGATATGCTGCCCTTCGCCGGTCAGGTCACGATGGCGCAAGGCGGCGAGCGCGCTCAGCGCGCCGTGCAGACCGGCAAGATCGTCGCCGAGGTAGGTCGCGCAGCGGACCGGGCCGCCGTCAGGCGCGCCGTTGAGCGCCATGAACCCGGCGGCAGCTTCGGCAACCGGATCATATCCCGGGCGATCGTGATCAGGACCGAACTGGCCGAATCCGCTTATCGAAACATAAACGATATCGGGTTTGACCGCGCGGCAGGCCTCATAGCCGATGCCCCATTTGTCAAAGGTTCCAGGCCGGAAGTTCTGAATCACCACATCTGAACGCGCCGCCAGCTTAAGAAAAATGTCGCGGCCAGAGGATGTGCGCAGATCGAGCGTCAGGCTTCGCTTGTTGCGATTGACCGTGGCGTGAAGGAAGCTCACCCGACTGTCGGGCCCGGTGATAAATGGGGCAACGCGCCGACCGACCTCGCCGTCGGGCGCCTCGACCTTGATCACTTCGGCGCCGAGGTCGGCGAAGAGGCAGCCGCACATGGGGCCCGCCCAACTGGTCGTCGCTTCGAGCACACGCAGGCCCTGAAGCGGTCCGCTCAGGTCGCCGCGAGCTTCGCGATAGAAGTCCTCTTTGGTCATCGATATCTCCTCACAAGAGAGGGCGGTTGCGGGAAATCATGATCGCTCGTGCGAAGCGCGAGCGGGATGGAGGCGCGCGCGCCAGTAGCCGAAGAAATTGGCGCATTCCAGTTCATGGTAAACCATCCGTTCGCGATCGCGCCGTGCGGCGGCGAGCCCCATACGGAGCAGATTGCGCACCAGTTTATCCAGCCCATTGTGCGACCGGCCACCGGCAACCGCGCTGCCCATCCCGAAAGCGAAGGCCTTGCGCCGCAGATAGGCCCGCGTCATCCGCTCGGGTGGAATGAGATGATAGACGCGGGCTTCGGGCACGAAACCCATCCTGCCACCGCCCCGCATAATCCGCTCAAACAGCTCCGTATCCTCACCCGACATGGGATTGCTGCCGACCACGCCCAGATCTTCGCGAAAGCCGCCGAACCGGTTGAAAGCCTCACGCCGGAAGCCGACGTTAGCGCTGAAATAGTTGTGAATGGAATCGAGACGGGCGGCGGGCGTGATGCTGAACGCCGACTCATCGTGCACCGCCAACTTGATCGCCACGCTGGGCCCGAGCCATCGCGGCGGCGGACAGCCCCAACGCGGCAGCACCGCGCCGCAGGCGACATCGAGCGCCCGCGCCTCGATCGCGGCCACCATCCGCGCCGCCCAGTCGGGCTGTGCGACGGCGTCATCATCGATGAACAGGATGAAATCGCCGCGCGCTTCCTGAAAGGCGCGGTTACGCGCGAAGCTCGACCCGGGCCGCCGCTCGAAGACGTAGCGAGTATTGATGCCTGCACCGGCGCGGAAGGCCTGAACCACCTGAGCGGTATCATCCGTCGAGGCATTGTCGACGATCAGGCATTCGACGGTGAACGTTTCGGGAACCGTCTGAGCCTCGATGCTATCGAGGGTCTGACGGAGCAGACGTGAGCGGTTATGGGTCGGAACCGCAATCGTAAGATGGCTGGTCATCCGCTGCCGACGACGCCGAGGCTACGGACGGTGTCCGTCGTGACTGGAGGCGTTGGGAACACCCGCCGGACGGACGGCCGCGTGCGGCTTCGACACGGTGGCCGTATTCACGCGCGGGACGGGAATCCACGAAGGAGTGGACGCCGCCGCGCCAATCGCCACATAGGGAGCGGCGGTCTGCTGAATCTCCGGTGGAGCAAGGGTGACGAAGCCGAAGTCTCGTGACTCGCCCGGCAGCAACGGCACGATCGGCCGCTCGAAATCGGTGAACTCAAGCGGCATCACCACCACCGGATGCTCCTCGGTGTAGACCGCCTTCAAGGTCTTGCCGCGACCAGTGTACCAGGTGACAGTAATCGCGACGGCGTCGATCGGACGGCCGCTGTTGTTGCGCAGCGTACCGAAGATGCCCGGGCTCCGTTCGTCAGACATCTTCATTGCAACTCCCGAAAGGTTCAGTCCGCGGCTCAGGCTCGCGAGATCCTTCTGCATCTCTGCCAGTTGCTCAAGCTGCCGCAGTTCGCGGCTGTATTGATCGGCGAGGCCCCGGCTTCCGGTCGCCGCCTGCCCTTCGAGCGCCGCCGTCATCTGTCGCCATACAGCTACCGCTTTATCGTAATGCGGTTCCAGATAGTACTTGCGCAAGGCGTCGTGATGCTGCTCGACGACCGCGTCACGCTGGTCGAAGCCCGCTGCGATACGCCAGTGATGATGCTCGCGCACGAGGAAAATCGGATCGTCATAGATGCGCTTGGGGAAGTTGCCGAGATCGAGCGAGCGTAAGACGCGCGCCGGATCGGCCTGGCCCGACGGATTGGCGGCATCCAGGGTGCGTTCCCAGAGAATCAAATCGGGCGCGGTGATTCGGACCGGGACCTCGGCCGTCAGACCATCGGCGCTGCGCTGTTCCGGTCCCAACTCATAATGCGTGTGATGAAGCACCTGCCGAAACCAGGCCGGCGTGACCTCGGGAGCGAGGGGTATCTCGGTGAGAAATTCGGCATACGTGCGTTCTTTCCGATCCTGATCGGACAGAAACGCATAGCACGAGGCGTAATCATAAGCCTGAAGGCTTTCGAGATAGCGCTCGGCGATACCGTGCGGGGCGCGCCGCGCGCATCCCGCGATCACCAGACCGCAGCCGAGGAGCAGCGCCAGGGAACGATGCAGGATCTTCATCCACAGCCCGCCCCGTTTGGCATTTGCTTGAGTTCGATGACGTTGCCTTCCGGATCGTTGATATAGATCGAGAGACCGGTGCCGCGGGCTCCATAGCGCGCTACGGGCTGCGACGCGACCGGGATATGGCGTTCCTCGAGGTAAGCGATCGCCGCATCCCAGGCGGACACGGTGATCCCGAGGCAGAAATGATCGACGTTGAGTGAATCGTGGTCAGACCCCCGGCGACCCGGCACCAGATCGATCATGCTCGCGCCCGCCCGCAACTGAATCAGTCCCAGACCCTCGACGCGGCGCTCTTCGCGAAGGCCGAGCACGCGAGTGTAAAAATCGAGCATCGCACTCTGGTCAAGGCAGCGCACAACTACATGATCGAGTTCGGCAATCTGAAAGGGCCGTTCCATGAGAACTGGAAAAATCAGCGTTCCACGGCACGATGTTCGGTGTTCCAGTCGAGCATCCCGCCCTTGAGGTTGCAAACGCGCTCGAAGCCGAGGCCGGTCAAAATCGCCGCGGCGGTCGTGCTGCGCACGCCGACACGGCAGACCGCGACGATATCGCGATTCTTGTAGCTCTCGATCTCGTGAACGCGTTCCGAGAGCTCACGCAACGGGATACAGACGGCGCCGGGGATATGACCGAGCTCGCCGCGAAACTCTTCCGGTTCCCGCACGTCTACCAGTAGCGGAGGCTCCGGACCGGCGAGCGCCGCGCTCAGCTCGGCGCCGTCGATTTGGCGCACGGCATTCAGTTGCGCGAGCGGCGGAAACTGCAGCGAGGCTGCTTCGATCTCGCTCTGATTGGGCTGCAGGACCTCCTGGATGCTGTCGGGCAGCGGCAGCCCCAGATGATTCATCAGGTCGACGTACTGCTCGCGGGTCCGTCCCGCGATACGCGGGTTGCTGCGCCGCTCGTCGCCGATGGTCGATTGCGTATGGCCGCGATAATCATGCGCGGGAAACATCAAGGTCGCGTCCGGCAGCGTTAGAAGCTTGTGGGTAATTGAATCGAAACTCTGGCCGGGGTCGCCGCCTGGAAAGTCGCATCGCCCGGTGCCGTGAATCAGCAGCACATCCCCGGTAAATACCCGATCAGCGGCGAGCAGGCTGATCGAATCCGGCGTATGACCGGGCGTATAAAGCACGCGCAGCTCCAAATTGCCGACCCGCAGGCGATCGCCTTCCTCGACATGGCGCGTGACACGCGGACTCGGCGACCGCTGATGCATCACCACGGCGGCGCCGGTCAGATCGGCCAACTCCGCGACGCCGGTGCGATGGTCGGCGTGGGTGTGCGTATCGATCGCGAGCGCGAGCTTCGCCCCATAGTAGGCCAGCAGGGCGAGATAGCGATCGACGTGGTCGCGCAGGGGGTCGATGAACGCCGCCTGATGGGTCTCGTCACAGATCAGCAAATAGCTCTTACATTTCGCGTGATTGGCTTCAAGAAACATAAGCTCTTGTGACGGCTGCCGAAGGCCCGCAGCGCATCGCTGATTTGAGGCTACGCTTCGCCGACCTGATCGTCAAAGCGGTGTGCGCCGGCCGACGGCGGGAAGGAGAATCGCCTGATTTCTCTCCTGGCGACGGCATCAGCCACCATCCCCTCGACGTCGAGCATCGCTTCGGCGGCGCGCACCTGATCAAGTTGTGCGTGCGTTTCCGGATGGCGCGGGACAAAGAGCGAGCAGCAGTCCTGGTCGGGCATGATCGAAGTCTCAAACGTGCCGAGACGCCGCGCCATCTCGATAATCTCGTTCTTGTCCATCCCGATAAGCGGCCGCAGCACCGGCAAAGCGGCGACCTCCGCGATGACCGTCATGTTGTCCAGCGTCTGCGAGGCGACCTGGCCCAGGCTCTCGCCGGTGATCAGCGCGCGGGCCCCGTCGTGGAGCGCCACGGCGGCGGCGATCCGCAGCATGAAACGCCGATAGAGCACCACACGCAAAGGGGTGGGGGCGCGCGCAACGATCGCGCGCTGCGTCTCGGCAAACGGGATCAGCGTCAAGTTCACCTGTGCCTGGAAACGCGTAAGATGTTCCGCGAGCTCCTCGGCCTTTTCGCGGCTCGCGGCCGAGACCAACGGATAGCTGTGAAAATGGATGAAATCGAGCCAGAGCCCGCGCCGCATCATCCGCCACGCCGCGACCGGCGAGTCGATCCCGCCGGAAAGCAACACCAGGCCGCGCCCCGATACGCCGACCGGCAAGCCGCCCGCTCCGGAGAGTTTTCCCGCCGCGACATAAGCGCCGTCGGGCATAATCTCGATCGTGACCTCGAGGTCGGGCCGCTCAAGGTCGACTCGTAACGGATAGGCCTGCACGATTGCGGCGCCCACCAGCCGCTCGATCGCCATCGAGTCAAGCGCAAAGCGCTTTTCCGTGCGGCGCGCTGAAACGCGAAAGGTCGTGTGCTGCGCGCGCGCTTCAGCGACCGTCACCATCGCCGCCGCGACGATGTCCGCAATCGCCAGCGGCGTCCGGCGACTAATCGAGAAATTCTGCAAACCAAAAACACGCTCCGCACGTTCCCGGATGCGCGCGACCGCATTCGCATCGGTGATTTCGACCACCAGTCGCCGCCCTTCGGCACGCATCGCCCCCAGTGGCAGATCGGCGCAGAGCATGCGCAGGTTCTCTTTGAGGGCCTCGACGAAACGCCAGCGATTACGACCCTTCAGTCCGATTTCGTGATACCGGCCAATCAGGAACAGCTTGTCGCCGCCGCTCATCCGTCCACCCTTCAGCGGTTGTAGATTTCGAGCCAGGCGCGGCGATCACGCACGATCGGGCGTTTGCTCGACAGCAGCGCGTAGGCTTCGTCAAGACTCAAGCCGCGACGCTGATTGAGGAACCATGCTACCACTAGAGGGGCGCGCTCGCTGCCTTCCTCGCAATGCACCAGGACCCGCTGGCCCAGCGCCAAGGCGTGATCGATCAGCGCGGCCGTGCTCTCCAGAGAGGCGCGACCGTTGGCCAGAAACGGCAACTGAATCGAGCGCCTGGGTTCGCAGGCCGGCACGTCGGCGAGCACGCTGATAATGATGCCGTCGAAACGCGTGGCGTCCTGCAGATCGCCGACAAAGAGATTCGGAATTATTTCGCTGGCGCCCCAGGGCAAGATCAATTGCCGTCCTCCGCAAAGATCGCTGCGTGAAGTTCGTGCATCAGTGGTTTCGCATTCATGAGCGGGATGATAGCGTCTACGGCCCAAGCTCGGCAGATACCTAGCATGAGGAACGCAACGCTTCCCACCGGGGCGCAGTTAGTCCAGACAGGCGCTTTTCAGCGACCTGTTGATGCGCGACAGTTTTCTGTTAACTGCCAGTTATCATCGCTAGCATTTTGACTGGCGTTTGTGCATAATCGTTCTTGTTTAGGCTTGACCGGCCAGCTATTGTCGAGCTGGTAGGCAAATGTTACTTTTAGCAGTATCCGCTTGCGGAGGAGCGGGCGGAAGCATACGGGGAGTTGGCGATGGCACATGTGATGACGCTCGAGGAAGTGGCCAGCTATCTGCGGGTTCATCCTTCCACGATCTATCGCTTGCTGAAGAAGCGGCAACTGCCCGCCTTCAAGGTCGGCAGTGACTGGCGCTTCAACCAGGAGTCGATCGATCAGTGGCGGACGAACGCCGAAGGTCTGCAGCGGCCGGATTCCTGGGCCTCGGGCAACAAGACCCCGAGCGTCTGAGCGACACGCGAGCCTCCAGTTAGAAAGCGCGGCCCTGTAAGCTCAAATCGCTGACGCATCGGCGGCGGTGCGATCGTCCGCCGATCTGCCGCCGCCAGCGATAATCCGGCCTCTTGCGTTGTTCAGGCATCGTTGTTTGGATTGCGGTGAGGAACGCGGGCCATGATTTTGAAAGTAGCGCGCCTGGGCCATCCCGTGATTCGAACCGCGGCGCAGCCGGTAGCGCCTGAGGTGATCACCACGCCGGGCTTTCAGCGCCTGCTGGACGATATGGTCGAGACGATGCATGAGTACAGCGGCGTCGGGCTCGCGGGACCGCAGGTTCATGTCGGCTTGCAGGTGGCGGTGCTCGAAGTTGAGAACCATCCGCGGTACCCGGAGATGCCGCGCGTGCCGCTGACCTATCTGATCAATCCCTCGATCACTGTCCTTGACTCCAGCACTGTCCCGGAATGGGAAGGATGTCTGAGCATCCCGGAGATGCGCGGACTGGTGCCGCGTTTTCGTCAGATACGGGTCAACGCGCTGGGGCGCCAGGGAGAGGCGCTGGACTTCGTCGCGAGCGACTTCCATGCGCGCGTGATCCAGCACGAGACCGATCATCTGCGCGGCGAGGTGTACCTCGATCGCATGCCTGACATGCGCTCGCTAAGCCATCTCCTCGAATGGCAGCGCTACGTCCTGGCGCCGGCCGTTGCCGGCAAACAATCCTAGCCGCGCCGCCGCGCCCATGCCTGCCCGGCCGAACGCGCCGGGGTTGCCGCACCTAGACCTTACGCGCCGGCCTCACCGAGGGCCGCCATAATCAGGTCGTGGATACGCGGGCGGAACTCGCGGATCGCCTGATTATCGCGGGTCGGATGAACCCGATTCGTAAGAATTGAGATCGCGATCGCCTTTTCCGGTTCGATCCAGATCGACGTACCCGTGAACCCGAGGTGACCAACGGCGTGGGGCGAGAAGTGATGACCCGAACTCGAAAAATCCGGTGAAGGCGAGTCCCATCCGAGAGCCCAGGTGGAACCCTTCACACTCTTATCGCGCGTCCAGAACTCGCGCACGGTGTCGGCGGGAAGGTAATCGGACGCCCCCGCATAGCAGCGCAGCAGCACATGGACGATACGATCGACCTCGCGCACCGGCGCGAACAACCCGGCATGACCGGCGACACCACCCATCGCATAGGCATTCTCGTCTTCGACCTCGCCAATCAGCAGACGTTTGCGAAAGGCGCAAAACGAGGTGGCGGCGAACATCTCGGGCACCGGTTCAAAACGGCGAGAGCGCACCAGCGAGATATCGATAAAGTCGGTGGCCCGCAGCCCGAGCGGTCGGAAAATCCGATCGCGACAGAAGCGGTTCAGGGCGATCCCACCGATCTGTTCGACCGTCTCGCCGAGCAGCATGAAGTTGAGATCGGAGTAGAGCGCCCGCGAGGCCGGCGCGTATTCGGGTTTTTCGCGATGGATTTGTTCAAAGATGAATTCCTTGGCGCCCTGACTGGCAACGAAGTTCACCTTGCCGCCGCGTTCGATTTCGGCCACCTGTTGATAGAACGGCCGCCACGCCGCAAGCCCGGAACAATGCGCGAGCAATTGACGAAAGGTTACATGGGCCTTGCCGTGAACGCCGAAATTATGAAAGAAGCGCGTCACGCGGTCATCGAGGCGCAGCCGGCCGTCACGCCGGAGCAGCATCACGGCGAGCGTCGTGGCGAGGGGTTTGGTCAGTGACGAGAGATCAAAGACCGTGTCGAGCTTCATCGGCGAAGTTTCCGGCTCGAGCGTCCGAAAACCGAACGCGCCTTCAAAGACGATGCTGTCGCCCTTCCGCACGACCACCGTCGCGCCGGAAAAAACCCGTTGTTCGACCGCTGCAATAAAGGCCCGCTCGACTTCTTTCCAGGTCGAATTTCCCACCCTCGCCTGCTCCCCTGGTATCACCGCCATCGCCCGGCTCCTTCTAGACGCGTACGGCGGCTTCTTTGAAGACTAACCTTCCGCGCTCGCCGTCGAGATGCGCGAAAAGGCCAAGAGGAAGCGTGAAATTGGCGCTGCCGTGACCGACCTCGAAGCCCGCGACGACCGGACATTCGAGACCGTCGCCGGCGGCGCTCAAGGTATCAGCAATGAGCGCGGCTTCATCGTAATCAGCGGGGACGGGCTTGAATGCGCCAAAGGCGATGCCGGCCACCTGCCGCAGGATCCCCGACTGTCTGAGCTGCGTGAGCATCCGGTCGAGCCGGTACGCCTTTTCACCAGTGTCTTCCAGAAAAAGAATGCGACCGGCGAAATCCGGCTGCCACGGCGTCGCCATCATCGCGGCGATCACCGAGAGACAACCGCCGATCAATTCACCGTCGGCACGTCCGGGACGGATGATCCGCGCGCCCGGCAGCTCCCAATCGGTCAGCTCGCCCGCAAGCAGAGCCTTAAGATGAGCGGACGCGGAACCGTCGAGGCCGCGCGCGAAGTCCATCGCGACCATCGGGCCATGGAACGCGACCATCGAAGCCTGCGCAACCAGCGCGTTGAGCAGGAAGGTCTCATCGGAGAAGCCGAGAAAGATTTTCGGCGAGCGTCTGAGCTCGGCGAAATCGAGCAGCGGCAGCAGGCGCCCGCTGCCGTAACCGCCGCGGGCGGCAAAAATGGCTCGCACCGAGGGATCCGCAAAGAATCGCGAAAGTTCCCGCGCTCTGACTTCGTCCGTGCCGGCAACGATGCCCGCGCGATTGAGCGCGTGCGTCGAGACTTTGACCCGGTAACCCATCGCCCGCAGCGCCGCGATGCCTTGTTCGAGCATCTCGGCGCGCACGGCTGCGGCCGGCGCGACCACCCCGATCGTATCGCCGACGCGTAGAGCGGGCGGTTTCACCACAAACCTGCTCCCCACAGACCATGAGTATTCTATGTGTCATCGGTCTTGTACACCAGTTTCGAGCGGCGGCACGCAGAATCACGACGCCGGACTTTCGCGGAACAGCCCGGGAGATTAAAATTCTGGCCCTTATGGAAGTTCTGACCGAGGCCCTGACCTGGTTGTATTCGCTGGAGGGGCGCGGCGAGATCTACAAGCTCGAGCGAATGGACCAGGCGCTCGAGCTGATCGGCAACCCCCATCGACGGCTACGCGCGGTCCACATCGCGGGCACCAAAGGCAAGGGCTCAGTTGCCGCAATGGTTGACTCGTGCCTGCGCGCCCAGGGTTATCGCTGCGGACTGTACACCAAACCGCACCTGGTCAGCTTGACGGAGCGCACCCGCATCAACGGCGTCGAGATGGATCAGGAGCGGATGCTTGCTTATATCGCGCGACTACGGACAGTGTTCGAGCGCGCGGGCCTCGCCCTGACCTTTTTCGAATTCACGGTCTGTCTGATGTTCCTTTACTTCGCCGAGGCGGCGGTGGATCTGGCCGTGATCGAGACCGGCCTCGGCGGGCGGCTTGACTCGACCAACGTGGTTACTCCGATCTTGAGCGTCATCACGCCGATCGGCTTCGATCACATGGAACAGCTCGGCTACACGATCACCTCGATCGCCCGCGAAAAAGGCGGCATCATCAAGCGCGGCATCCCGGTCGTGATCGGGACGCGCGACCGTGAAGCTCAGGCAACCCTGCTGCCAATTGCCGCCGAGCGGAGCAGTCCAGCGACGCTGGTCGATCGCGATTATTCGTACCGCAGCGTCGATCGGCGCCGGATCGATTACACGGGCGGCGACCTGCGCTTGCAGGGGGTGGAACTCGGCGTTCGCGGGACGTTTCAGCATGAAAATGCCGCGATTGCCCTCGCTGCGCTCGAAGCATTGCGCGCGCAGGGTATCGCGATCAGCGAAGCGGCGCTGCGACGCGGGATGCGCGACGTTTACTGGCCCGGCCGCTTCGATATCGTCGGCCAACGACCGACCGTCATCCTGGATTGCGCGCACAATGAGCTCGCGATCGAAGCCTTGCTCGAAAGCCTGAGGGTGGAACTCGGTGATGACGTGCGCCCCATCCTGGTGTTCGGCTGTCTTGAAGACAAGAACTGGCGGCGGATGGCCGCGATGCTCGCACCGCGCGTCAGCCGCGCCTTCCTCACCCGCGTCAAACCGAAGCGTCCGCTGGAGCCCGAACACCTGCTGCCCCTGTTCGCATCGCAGACGCCGGCGCAGGTCGTGCGTGAGCCTAGGTCCGCGATAGAGGCAGCCATGGCGCAGGCTGCAGCGAATGATGTAGTTTTGGTGACCGGGTCGGTTTACCTGGTGGGGGAGATCTATTCGTGGGTGCTGGAACAGTCGGGCCGGCGGGAGCTGTTCCCTGAGCGTCCGGCTTAAATTCATCATCGCTGGGATCGCCTTCTGGATCCTGGGCTCGATGGGGCGGCCGGCCTTGGCGCAACAGGACGACGGCCTGGCTGGCTTTATCCAATCGACCCACGAGAGCGGACCGGTGAATATCACCGGTCAAACCTTCCAGTACGATTACAAGACCGATTCTTTCGTGGTGATCGGCAACGCCGTGGTCAACCAGAACCAGACCACGCTGACCGCCGATCAGGCGGACTTTCTGCGTCGCGATCGCGTTCTCTATGCGAAGGGCAAGGTCCACATCGTCGATCCCCTCGGCGAGATCCATGCCGACGAAGGAACGCTGAATCTCAATGACGAGAGCATGCTGCTTACCAACGCGACGGTGACCGACCGCGATAAGAATTACCTGCTGAAAGGTCGGCAGATTCAGAAATTGCCGGGCCAGAACTACAAAGTGCTGCACGGCTTTTTCACGACCTGCGGATGCGATCCGGATAATCCCGACTGGAGCATCCAGGGCGACGACATGAATGTTCATGTCGGCACGTCAGGGTCCGCGCACAATGCGCATTTTGACGTGCTCGGTTATCCGATCGCGTATTTCCCGTACTTCGTCTTTCCCGCCAACACCGATCGCTCATCGGGGCTTCTGGGTCCTCGGGTCGGCATCTCCGGCTTTCGCGGATTTCAACTCGTGCAGCCTTGGTATTGGGCGATCAACAAGAGCTCGGACGCAACCGTGGCGCTCGATCTCGAGACCAACCTGCGCGTCGGCGGCCTGGGCGAGTATCGGCTGATTACCGGCGAGGGCGATTACTTCGTTATCGACGGCGCGTTTTATAATGAGGGGCTGCGCAGCCAGGACAGTCGGATCGAGGATGTTGTCGACACCCAGCTCGCCGATACCCATATCCCGCTCGATCGTTACGACGTTATCGGCATGATGCGCCAGAGCCTGGCGCCAGATCTGGTGATGTATGGTGACGGTCTCACGGTCAGCGACAGCCTGACCCTGCGCGAGCTCAACGTCTGGACGCTCTCACGCACGGTCCAACCCGGTATCGATTATCCGCTGGCCTTCAACGAGATGCGGACCGCGATCTCCGATTGGGGTCTGCTTTACACCTACGGCAACGGGTTCGCGCGGATGCAGGGAACCTGGAACCAGGACCTGATTCAGCCACAGGAGTTTGCGATGCAAACGCTGCCCGACCTGCTGCTGAGCGGACGTCAGGAATTGCTCAACGGGCTGGCTTACGCCGATTACGACGTCCAGGGCGACTACTTCTGGCGTGACCAGGGACAGCAGGGGCTGCGGCTCGATCTGGATCCCAGCCTGACCATACCGATGCGGCTGGGTGAGTACCTTTATGGCTTCGGCAAGGTCGGCGTGCACGAAACCCTCTACGATGTCTCGGGGGACACCATCGCGGTGACGCCAGTGGGAACCGGCGGCCGTATCTGGAACAACGGTCTGTCGCTGGGGCCACTGGGCGACGGCGGCTTCCTGCATCGCGAACTGCCCTATGTCAGCACCGGGCTCGCCAGCGAAATCGAGCGCATCTTCGATATCAACGCGCTCGGCTTCACGAAGCTGAAGAATACCATCGAACCATTCATCACCTATGCTTATGTTCCTTCGGTTAATCAGGGTGACTATCCGCTGTTCGACCAGATCGATCGGGTGGAACCGCGCAGCCTGTTCACCTGGGGCGTGACCACGCGCCTCTTCGCCAGGCTCAACCCCGAATACGCGCTCGACCTCGGCCAGAATCAGCAGCCGAGCGGCGACGACCAGGGGACCTCGACCTTCATGCCGTTTCGGCCGGAAACCTATTCCAGCGGCGCTTCGTCGGTGGAAATCCTGCAGCTTTCGCTCCTGCAGGCTTATGACGTGACGCACGCGGTGGCCAAAGGCGCCTCGCGTTTCTCCGATCTCGAACTCTCGGCGACGGCCTTCCCGACGAATGTCTGGTCGTTAACGGCGGTCACCGGATACTCGCCCGAAACCGCGGGCATCCAGAACGCCAGCATCACCTTCGACGTCCAGCCCTGGTGGGTCAACAATAATCCGAAGCTGTTCATGGGACGCAGCGAAACCGGCTCCTTTTTCGAGTTGAGTTACGACTATGTGGCTCCCGGGCCGGACACCAAACAGCAGGGTATCAACGCGAGCTTGAGTGAATTTCTGAGCGGCCGGCTCTATTACGGTCTCTTTGATCGAATGGGCTTTTACTTCGCGCCTTCATACGATCTGGTCAAGGATAAGTTGATATCGTCGGAATATGGTATCCGTTTCAAATCCCCGTGCGATTGCTGGTCGTTTGACGTCGGCATCACCAAGACGATAAATCCCAGTGAAACTCAGTATCAATTCCAGCTTACGCTGGGCGGGTTGGGTTCAGTCGGGCAGAGTCCGTTCGGGAAAAATCCCTTTCAGCAGCGGATGAGTGTGCTGCCCAACTATCAATAAGCATCAACGCAAATCGCGCGCGCTCTTTTAACCTCCGGTACCCCAGTCGCGCCGCGGTGGCTTCATTCCCACCTGACACTCGTATCGCGCTTTCGCTCTGCGTAGCGATTTCTGCAAATAGCTATCACTCGTCGATATTCTTTGATGTCCACTGACGCAATCGGACGCTCATCGACGACCAATACGCGACTTCGCCTGCCATGTAATAGCCGAGCAACATCGTTTCATCGACCGATCACGGACCGACCTCTCGGGTTTAACGATCGCATCGGCATTATCTCGACGCTCGATGCGGATTCGTATCGGCAGCCGTTTCGTTTGTGAGCGGCTAGCGAAGGGAGGAGTCCAATGAAGCGATTGAATCGGAAACGATGGCCGGCGCTGCTGGGCCTCGGAGCGATGCTGACGTCGCAGGGGGCCGCCTCAGTGGCGTTCGCCCAGCCCGGCACGCCTATCACGCCGATTACCCACGTGGTGGTGCTAATCGGTGAAAATCACACGTTTGATAATCTCTATGCGACCTACAACGGGCCGCAGAAAGTCTCGAACCTGCTGTCGCGCGGCATTATCAATGCAAATGGAACACCGGGGCCGAACGCCGCATTAGCTACTCAGAATCAGGTCGACACGCCGCTGCCGTCCACATATTTCATCAGCGTGCCGGCCGGCAAGAAAACGCCCTACTCGGTGCTGCCGCCGCCTAACACCAGCTATGCGCCGGGCGCCGTCACCAGTCTGGCGGAGATCGACGCGAACCCGACCGGCGTGACGCCCCCGTTCGATAACTCCGTGACCTTCCAGGATCTCGAGGAGATCGAACCGAATATCCCGACGAGCCGTCTGTTCCTTTTGCGTACAGGGCAGACCGGACTGCCGAACTACAGCACCGACACGCGCGTCCCCAACGCCACCAGCCTGCCCAACACGGTCTTTCAGTGGACCAGCTCGACCCTCCCCTATGACGCTTACATCGGCGACCAGGTGCATCGGCTCTTCCATATGTGGCAGCAGTCCGACTGCAACGTGGCGAAGGCGACGCCCGGCAATCCGTCCGGATGCCAGAACGACCTTTATTCGTATGTCGGCGTTGCGCGCGACGACGGTTCAGGCTCGAATTCGATGGGCTTCATCAATATGCAGAACGGCGATGCTCCGTACCTGCGCCAGTTATCGCAGCTCTACACGATAAGTGACAATTACCATCAGGGAATCATGGGCGGCACGGCCGTCAACCATCAGATGCTCGGCACGGCCGACGATGTTTACTGGACGACTTTCGACGGCCTGACGGTCCCGCCGGCGAACATCGCCAATCCGAATCCCTCGTCCTCGACCTCCGACAAGTATGTCGGCGACGGCGATTGGGCCAACTGCTCCGATACGACTCAACCCGGTATTCAGCCGATCGTCAGCTATCTGGCGACTCTGCCGTACCATCCGTCACCGAACTGCGCAGCGGGCACATACTACATGGTGAACAACATGAGCCCGGGTTATCTGCCGAACGGCACCATCGACAGCGCGAGTATCGACGCGGGCACGAAAGTACCACCTTCGCCTCTGCGCACGATTGGCGACGAACTGAACGAAAACAACATCTCCTGGGCTTACTACGGCGGTGGTTATAATGCGGCCGTCGCAGTAGCTAACGGCTCAACGGATCCGCTGACGCAGATGATTGGCAGTTACTATTGCGATATCTGTAACTTTGAATCTTATGCGAGTTCGATCATGGGCGATCCGACGCAGATGGCCGCGCATATCCAGGACGCGCAGAACTGGTTCACCGCGGTTGCCAACGGCACGCTCCCGGCCGTCTCGTTCGTGAAGCCCGACGCTTTCACCGACGGCCATCCGGCGAGCTCCAAGACCGACCTGTTTGAAGCGCTGGCGAACAAGATGATTACCGCCTTGACGGCAGCAAACATGCTGAGCAACACGGTGCTGTTCATCACGGTGGACGAAGGCGGCGGTTCGTGGGATTCAGGATATATTCAGCCGCTCGACTTCTTCGGCGACGGGCCGCGTATCCCGCTGATCGCCGTCTCGCAATATACGAAGGGCGGGCACGTGTCGCACGCGTATGCTGACCACGCCTCGATCCTGAAGTTCATCGAACGCAACTGGGCGCTGCCGCCGCTGACCGCGCGCAGCCGCGACAATCTGCCCAATCCGGTCGCGGACAGCAGCAATCCCTACGTGCCCACGAACTCGCCGGCAATCAGCGACCTGTTTGACATGTTTACCTTCCCGAGCTGAGCTGGTCTTGCCCGTGACAGACGAGCCGAAGGCGGGGCCTTCGGCTCGTTAATCTTTCGTCCCTTCGACGCACCGAACCGCACTTCTCGTCGCCTCAAGCGCTGTGCTTAAATGCACCGGCAGACACGCCTGGAGCTTGACGATGACAGCCGGTTCAGAAATGCACAATGCCGCGCGAGCGCAGATCGATCGGGAGGGCCTGCAGCGCTTTTTACGCGATCGGAAGCTGGGCGACGCGGAGAATCTGCGGACGGAGAATATCTCGTTCGGCCATTCGAACGAAGTTCATCTGGTTCATTTCGACGGCAAAACCTGGGCGTTGCGCCGCCCGCCTCGCGGACCGCTGTTGCCGACCGCGCACGACGTGCTGCGCGAGTATCGCATCCTCGAGGCGCTGCAGAATACCGGCGTCCCTCTCCCGCGCGTCTATGCGAGCTGCGAGGATCCCGGCTATATCGGGGCCCCTTTTTACCTGATGGAACATCTGACCGGACGTGTCATCCGTTCGCCCAATGTTCCCGACGCGGGACCGAGCTTCGCCGACACCCCGGAAAAGCGCCGCGCGGTTAGCGAAGGGATGGTGGAGCTGCTGATCGCGCTGCAAGCGGTTGACTATGGCGCCGTCGGACTGGACAAATTCGGACGTCCGGACGGTTATCTCGAACGCCAACTGAAACGCTGGACCGATCAACTCGAGCGAACCATTCCACAGACCCGGCCGCTGCCGGTGATGGCGAAACTGCGCGACTGGCTGCGGGAGCATTTTCCCGTATCGCAGCCCGCGACGATCGTGCACGGCGACTTCAAACTCGACAACGTGATGTGGAGTACGAGTGATCGGCCGCGCCCCCTCGCGCTGCTTGATTGGGAGATGTCGACCATCGGCGATCCGCTCGCCGACCTTGGCTGGATGCTCACCTACTGGAGCGAACCCACCGACAATGAAGCGCGGCGCGCGGTGGTCTCCAGCATGGAACCGGATGCGGGCTACCTCTCACGGCGCGAGATGATCGAGCTGTACGAACAGCAGTCCGGACGGCCGATGACGGATATCACCTTCTATCAGGTGTTTGCGCTGTTCAAGCTGGCGATCATTCTCGAAGGCAGCTACGCGCGCCATCTGAGCGGTCAGGCGGACGACCCGCTGTTCGCCACCTATGATGTTCGGGTGCCTGCAATCGCCGATGTCGCGTGGCAGTTGTGCTGCGCCTGAGGGAGTTCGGCGCAAACTTCCTTCTGATTATCGCCGGCGTGCTGATGGCCGCCATCGTCGCCGAGCTGGCGATTCGTGCATGCGGACTCGCCAAGCCTGCGTTTTACGCCTATGACGGTCGGCGGGGATGGGGCATGCGGCCGGGCGCCGCGGGATGGCAGCGCGACGAGGGCCGCGCCTGGGTGCGGATCAACCGCTGGGGCTATCGCGGCGCGGATTGGTCAACCACCAAGCCGCCGGATACGCTGCGGATCGCCGTGATCGGGGATTCCTTCACCGAAGCGCCGCAGGTGGCCGAAGATCAGACCTTCACCGCCGTGGCGGCGCGCACGCTGGAGGCGATAAGTCGTACCAAAGACGCCCATCCAATGCGCGTCGAGGGCTTGAACCTCGGCGTGGACGGCTATGGCACGGCGCAGGAGCTGCTGACCCTGCCGGACGTATGGAAGTTCGCGCCGGACGTGATCGTCCTTGCGTTTTTTCCGGGCAACGACTTTCGCAACAACTCGGTCGATCTCGAGGGCGACAAGTGCCGCCCTTTTTACGTCTATCGCGATGACAAGCTCGAACTCGGCGGACCGTTTGTCGCGGACCGACGGTTCAGGTTCTCTTGCTTCGCGCGGTTCGCTTCCGAGCACTCGCAACTTCTGAACGTGCTCGGCAGAGCGCGCAGCGTGATTCGGGCATACCTTCGCCGATGGGCAAACCCCGCGCGGCCGAAGCTATCACGGCGCGAAGCGCGGCGGCCGGCGCGACCGCGCGAGCCCGGAATCAATGATGCGATCTACGTACCGCCCTTCAATCCGGTATGGCGCGCGGCCTGGCGCGTAACCGAGGCGGAGATCGAGATGGCCCATCAGGAGGCCGAGCGCCATCACACAGCTTTTCTGCTGATGGTCCTGAGCGTCGGGATTCAGGTCTCGCCCGACTCGGCGGAGCGTTCGGCTTTCCTGAAACAAATCGGTGCGACGGACCTCTTCTATCCAGACCAGCGCTTGCGGCAGTTCGGTGCGGCGCACGGTTTCGACGTCCTCGACCTGCCGCCGGCGATGCAGGCCTATGCCGTCGCCCATCGGGTGTATTTCCACGGCTTCGCCAACACGCACATGGGCGTCGGCCATTGGAATCAGCAGGGCCACGAATTCGGTGGTCGGGCGCTCGCTGCCGAGATTGAGCGCCTGATCACGCGGTCGGGAAACGGTGCGCCGACGCCGACTAGCGTCCCTTGAACTGCGGCTTCCGCCGCTCGCGCCAGGCCCGATGGCCCTCGGCCTTGTCCTCGGTCATTTCCAGCGCCATGAAACGATAAAGATCGCTCAGCGCCGTGTGTTCGAGCGAGCTGTCGAGGCCGCAGTTGAGCGACTCCTTGGCCATCCGCGCGGCGAGCGGCGGCAGTGCGGCAATGTGCTCGGCCACTGCATTTGCGCGGCTCGGCAGTTCGCCATGGGGAACGACCCACTGCGCAAGGCCGGTCCTGAAGGCTTCGTCGGCCTGCAGCGGAAAGCCGAGCGCCATCCGCATCGCCATCCCTTTGCCGATCCAGCGTGCGGCCCGCAGCGTCCCCGCCTGTGCGGGCAGGATACCGAGCGCGACCTGCGGCAGCCGCCATTCGGCGCGCTCGGAGGCGACGATCAGATCGCAGCAAAACGTAACGATACAGCCGATTCCGATCGCATAGCCGTTGACCGCGGCGACGATCGGCTTGGCAAAATCCTGCAGCATCATGATCGGGCTCGAGCGGCGGCGCTGCGGTACGCTCTCGAGAAACGCCGCGGCCGAGCTCTCGGTATGCGTCCGCGGGTTCTTGAGATCGGCACCCGCGCTGAAGGCTTTACCGGCTTCGTCGCCGGTAAGGATGAGACAGCGAATGTCGCGATCGTCTTCGATTTCGGGCAGGCGCTCCTGGAGACCGCGCGTGAATTCGTCGCACCAGGCGTTGCGCGCTTCCGGTCGGCTGAAGGTCAGGATGGCGATATGGTCGCGCTTCTCATAGAGGAGTGGCATGTCGTTTTCCCCATAAAGCGACAGGGCGGCGGGTTCTTTATCCCACCGCCCTGCCCTTCAACTAAGCTCCGTTGCGCGATCCCGCCGCCAGCCGCCTAGGCAGCCACGGCTGTCGTCCCTTTGAAGGCATCGACCGTGGGATCGCATACGTAACGAATTTTCGTCAACGTCACATCGCAAGTGGCGAAGGTCGCCGAGATCGGATAGTCGGCGCGCAGAAGCTTGCCGGCGCCCCAGGCCTCCGAGTCGAGCGCAACAATATGCGCCTTGCCCCGCTCGACCTTGTGAAAGGTCCATGTCGGATCGAGCTGGACGACGACCAGTTTGCCGTCTTCGCGGTTGCGCGCAAGATGCATGCTCGAGTTGTACTGGATATCCGAGCCGGCGATTGCCTCGCGGTCGATCATTTCCATCTCGAGGGCATTCTTGCCGTCGCTCGTGGTCACCCGCGCCACCACGCGATCGTGGAAGCCGCGCAAGTAGACCTTGCCGACGACCGTCGGATATCCCCATCGCGCCGCGAGTTCGCTCGCCGCCTTGTCGTTATCAACATACGCTCGCAGCACGAAACCCCGCGGACGCACGCCGGCACGGCTACCGATTCTCACCTCGGCGATCGAGAACGGCCCCACCGGACTCTCCGGATAGTGGGTTACGTGAAAGACCGCCCAGGCCGGGATTGACGGATGGAGCGTCACCGGCACGAGATCGCTGATGGTGTCGTTGTCGATCTCATAGTGGAGGTTGAGGATCTGGGCTTTCGGCAGCGTCCAGGCGTCGGTCTTGAAGCCGTTGATCTCGCGGGCGACGCGGGCCGCGTACGCCTCAACGTCCATACGTCCCGAGAGCGGCATCAGCGACCACCTCCGGCGGCGGCGGCTTGCACCCCGCCCTCCTTGAAGTGCGGCATCACGTACTTGGCGAACACGCGGAGGCTGTTGAGCACCTGTTCCTGCGGCACGGTTTCGAGCGCATTCAGGAGGAAGTTGACGCGATCCACGCCGCACTCCTCCCACTTCTTGCACGCGCGCAGGACGCGCTCGGGATCCCCGATCGCGATTCCCTCGGGCACGCCCGCCTCATCGCCCGGATTGGAAGCCTGTTCGCGCAGCGCCGGGAGCAATCCGGCTGACGGATACGATTTCGTCGGGTACAGCTCACGCGCCGCCGACAGTTGCGCGGCCAGGAAGTTGAAGGTACCGAGCAGCCGCCGACCGACCTTGTTGCCGATCTCGGTGTCTTCGTGCGTAAACAGGAAGTTGACGGTCGAAACCTTGTCGTTGACGAACTCGCCGACCGGCTCACAGTTCTTGATTATCTTGTGATAGACCTTGACCTTCTCTTCCTGCTCCTTGAAGGTGCCGAAGGTGATGCCCAACGCACCGATACCGCGTTCAGCGGCGTCAATCTCGGTGCCGGGACTCGTCACCGCCACCCACATCGGCGGATGCGGCTTCTGATAGGGCTTGGGAATAATCGCCCGCACCGGCATCGACCACGACCGTCCCTGATAGCCGAACCGCTCCTGCGTCCACATCTTGGGCAGACAGCGGACGAATTCGTCCCAGGTCTTTTTGGTCTCGTCGGGATTGGCGCGGAATCCGCCGAGCTCATTCCAAGTGGCCGACCGACCGGTGCCGACCTCGAGCCGTCCGCCCGAGATGATGTCCATCGTGGCGGTGCGCTCGGCGATCTTAATCGGATGGTTGAACTCGGGCACGCAGATCACGATCCCGTGACCGACGCGCATCTTCTTGGTCTTCATCGCGCAGGCCGTCAAAAAAATCTCGGGCGCCGAGCAATGCGAGTACTCTTCGAGGAAATGATGCTCGACACACCAGACCGAGTCGAAGCCCAGTTCATCGGCTAGTTGCACCTGCTCGAGGCAGTTGTCGAAGACCTGCTTCTCCCGCTCGGCGCTCCATGGCCGGGGCACGGAAATTTCATAGAAGATTCCGAATTTCATCTAGTGGCCCTCCACTTATATTTCCCCGTCTAACACAGAATCGCTAAATCGTACATAGCACCTCGGGGAGCAGCGCCGTCCCTGCGGGAAACCGTCAAGGTTGCGCCTGGACGGCACGCGGCCCCGCGTGGTGATCCGGACGATCTCCGCCTTACTCCGCTTCGTGGAGCGCGCGGCCATGACGTTCACTGCCGAGGGCGACCACGACGGCGTCGGCCAGCAGTACCGTGGTCGCCACGATCGCCAGCGCCGTGCTATAGCCGAGGCGTTCCGCGATCAGCGCTTCCACCCAGGCGGCCGGCGATGCGAGCAGCACGCCCAGTTGATAGGCCATCCCGGAAAAGAGGCCGCGCGCCTCGACGGGCGACATCTCGGCCAGATGCGCCGGAATCACCCCGAAGACGCCCTGCACCATGAACTGCATCAGGAAGGCGCCGACCGTCAGCCAAACGAGAGAATGCGACCGACACCACATCGGAACAATGGCGACCGCGCTTAACGCCGCGAGGATCATCGCGCGGCGGCGGCCAAGGTGATCCGATAGCCAGCCGACGCAAAGACCGCCCAGCAGCGCGCCGAGGTTGTAGATGATCGCGATCGTGGCGACCGTCCGGGCGTCGAGCCCGCGGCTCTTCTGCAAAAACGTCGGATACAGGTCCTGCGTGCCGTGCGAGATAAGGCTCATCACGGTCATCATCGCGACCAGGTACAGGAAGCGGCCAAAGTTACGGCGGATGGCGTTCCCGATAACTCCGGGCTCGGGGCGGGCGCGCTCCCACGCCTTCGATTCGGGCACCTTGTTGCGGATATAAAGCGTGAGCAGCGCGGGCGCTCCGCCGAGAAAAAACAGCGCTCGCCAGCCCAATCGCGGAAAGATGAAAAAGTACGCTGCAGCCGCGAGCAGGTAGCCGACCGCGTAGCCTTCCTGAAGGATTCCCGAGAGCAGTCCGCGAAAACGCGGCGGAACGGCTTCCATCGCGATGGAAGCGCCGACACCCCATTCGCCGCCCATCCCGATGCCGTAGAGCGCGCGGAAAAACAGGAACCATCGGTAGGTCGGCGCCAGTCCGCTCAGCACCTCGACGATGGAATAAAACACGATATCGATCATCAGCGGCAAACGCCGGCCAAAGCGATCGGCCAGCCAGCCGAAGGCGAACGCGCCGATCGGACGGAGTGCAAGGGTCGCCGTAAGCGTGAATGCCAAATCGGCGACCGAGCGATGGAACTCGCGCGCGACCGCCGGCAGCACGAAAACCAGCACGAAGAAGTCGAAGGCGTCGAGCGTCCATCCGAGGAAGCTCGCCAGCAGGGTATGCGTCGCCTCGAGCCGCGTGACCACAGTCGTGCGTGCGGAACCGGGTTGTTGTGGGGCGACCGCGGTCGTCATGAGGGAAGTTTCGTACCCGAACCGCTGTGTCCGCGCTAGCGGATCGGATCGCGCGAGCCCGTCGAGCCCTGGCCCTCAGCGCCGGCGGTCGGCGCCAGATTCTCTGGATCGCCGGCACAAGTGTTATAAAAAGCGCGGGGAGGACCAACGATGGATCGATTGAGGGGCAAGGTCGCTTTAATCTCCGGCGGCGCCCGCGGTCAGGGAGCAGCCGAGGCAAAACTCTTTGCCAGCGAGGGTGCCAGGGTGGTGATCGGCGATGTGCGCGACGATCTCTGCGGCGAAACCGCGAATCTGATCAATGGCGCGATCGGCAGTGCGGTCGTGCGCGCCGTCCATCTCGACGTGACCCGCGCGGCCGACTGGCGCGCCGCCGTCGATACCTGCGTCCGCGACTTCGGCGGACTCGATATCCTGGTCAACAACGCTGGCATCTTCAACATGTCCGGGCTCGAGGATACCAGCGAGGAGCTCTGGGACTCGATCGTCAACATCAATCAGAAAGGCGTCTGGCTCGGAATGAAGGAATGCGTGACCGCGATGCGCCGGCGCGGCGGCGGCTCGATTATCAACATTTCATCGGTCGCGGGCCTGACCGGCTCGACCGGTTCGACCGCCTATCATGGCACCAAGGGCGCCGTGCGGCTCCTGACCAAAGCCGCCGCAGTACAATATGGGCCGGAGAAAATCCGCGTCAATTCCGTCCATCCGGGAATCATCAATACGCAGATGGTCGATATCATTCCCGAGGCGATGCGGTCGCAGTTTCAGAATCTGGTGCCGCTGCGGCGCGAGGGCACGGCCGAAGACGTCGCGAAGCTGGTGCTGTTCCTCGCCAGCGACGATTCATCGTATTGTACCGGCGCCGAATTCGTCATCGATGGCGGTCTGACGGCGATCTGAGGAAAGGAAGCTAGCCAGATGGATCGACTTAAGGGCAAAGTGGCTTTGATTTCGGGCGGGGCGCGCGGCCAGGGTGCGGCCGAAGCGCGGCTGTTCACGGACGAGGGCGCCCGGGTGGTAATCGGCGACATTCGCGATGACCTGACGCGGCAGACTGCCGAAGAGATCAATCGCCGGCATCCCAATGCCGCGCGCGCAATTCATCTGGACGTCACCCGCGCGGCGGACTGGCGGGCGGCGGTCGATAGCTGCGTAAAAGAGTTCGGCGGCCTCGATATCCTGGTCAACAACGCGGGTATTGCCAACATGAAGGGTCTCGAGCAGACCTCCGAAGAAGAATGGGATGCCGTCGTCAACGTCAATCAGAAGGGCGTGTGGCTCGGGATGAAGGCGGCGGTGCCCGCGATGCGCAATCGGGGCGGCGGCTCGATCATCAATATTTCGTCGGTGTTCGGGATTATCGGATCAACCGGTTCGACCGCCTACCACGGCACCAAAGGCGCCGTCCGCCTGCTGACCAAGGCGGCGGCCGTCCAATACGGACCGGACAAGATCCGCGTCAACTCGATCCATCCCGGCGTTATCCTGACGCCGATGGTGTCCGAGGCGATCACCAGCCAGGAACAGCTTGACGCTCTGCTCAAAATGACGCCGCTCGGTCGCGGCGCGCAACCGGAGGAGGTCGCCTGGTGCGCGGTCTTCCTGGCCAGCGACGAGGCGTCGTTTGTCACCGGCTCCGAGCTGGTGGTCGACGGCGGCTGGACCGCGCAGTAGCCGTCTTCACGCAGTAACCAGCTCCGGTTCGAGGGTGATCGGCGTCCTGAGCGAGTTCGCGACGAGGCATCCGCGCTCGCTCTTCTCCAGGATGCGGAGGGCGCGCGCCCGATCGGTTGCCGGCGGCAGGCTGAGGCGCGGTCGCAGCACGATCGCGGTGAAGCGGGTGGTCCCGTCCTGACGGTCGACCACGCCCTCAGCGCGCACCTCGAGAGCCGTGTAGTTGAGCTTCGAGGCCCGGGCGATCGCGTGAAAGGTCAGCACGAAACAGCCTTCGACCGCGGCGAGCAAGAGGTCGCCGGGACTCAACGCGCCTCCGGGACCGTCGAAGTCCGCCGGCGTCGTTAGGCGCAGTTCGCCCATCTCCGGCACCTGCACGGTGGCATAGGCGTCGCCGTTGTTGGTTACAGAGCTCGAGTAATTGTGCGGTAACTTCATGATTGCGCCTCAGGATGCGAATCGGCCGAGGCTCTCATCCACGGTGGTCGGAGCGCGGCGATTTGGTCATAGATCGGGCAGCTCTCGCGATGTGCTCCCGGCAGATAGCCGGTGCTGATGAGAAATTCGCCGGTGATTTCGCCGCCGGTGAAGGCGAAGGTCCGTTTGAAGAGCTTGATCCATTCCGGCTTGGTCAAGGGATGATGCCGGTCGAGCCACTGCGCGAACGAGCCGTGACTCGCGCGTATCTCCTGCAATTTTTTGGCGTTGGTGATGGCCGCTTCGATCTTGAGGCGGTTGCGAATGATCCCCGCGTCGGCGAGCAGCCGTTTGCGCTCGCGGAGGCCATACCGCGCAACCCGGTCAACCGTGAAGTTATCGTATGCGGCGCGGAAATTCTCGCGCTTGGTGAGAATCGTGAGCCATGACAGGCCGGCCTGATTGATTTCGAGCACGAGCCGTTCAAACAGTGCGGATTCGTCGCTTACCGGAAAACCGTATTCACGCTCGTGGTAGGGACCGTGAAATGGATGCCCGGGCGCGATTGCGCAATAGCTCATGGTAGTTTTGAATTCTACTCTTTAACGGTCTGCGTCTGAACTAGTGACGTAGTCGCGCGATTCGGAGAACCAAATGCCACTCACGCTCGAGGGCCTCAAGGTAATCGACCTAACGCAAAACGTCGCCGGACCCTTTTGCACCCAATTACTGGGAGATTTCGGCGCGGACGTGATCAAGATCGAGCGGCCCGGCCGCGGCGATGACGTGCGGGGTTTTGCTCCCCAATGGCGCGGCGAGTCCGCGGCCTATCTGGCCTACAACCGCAACAAGCGCAGCGTGTGCATCGACCTCGACCACCCGCGCGGCTGCGAGTTGGTTGCGCAGCTCGCGCAGTCGGCCGATATATTCGTCCATTCGATGAAGCCGGGCAGTACCGAAGCGCGCGGCCTCGGTTACGCCGATCTGGCGGCGTCCAATCCCGGTCTCATCTACGGGTCGATCAGTGGGTTCGGCGAAAGCGGTCCGCTGCGGAGTCTTCCCGGGTACGATCCTCTGGGGCAAGCCTACTCCGGCATCATCAGCATGAACGGCCATCCGGGGGCACCGCCGGCACGCGTGGTCGTGCCGATTATCGACATGGGATCCGGCTTGTGGCTCTTCACGGGCATCCTTGCGGCCCTCATCGAGCGCAACAAGACGGGCCGGGGCGCAAAGGTCGCCACGAGCCTGCTCGAAACCGGCGTCGGCTGGACAACGCTCGCCCTGGCCGGCTATCAGGCGAGCGGCGTCGTGCCGGGGCCCGCCGGATCAACTTCACCCGCGGCGGCGCCCTATGAAGCGTTTCGCACGGCGGACGGGTGGATCCAGATCGCCGCCGGCAATGATCGTCTCTTCGTGAAACTTTGCGAGGTCCTCGGCTGTGCGGAAGTCGCCGGCGAAAGCCGCTTCGCCACCAATCAGCAGCGCGTGGCGGCGCGCAACCAACTGCATCAGCTCCTCGAACGCCGCACTGAACAATTCTCAGCGCAACAATTGATGGGCCTCCTACGCGAGGCCGGTGTGCCGGCGAGTGTCATCAACACGCTCGACAAGGTCTTTGCCGATGAACAGGTCAATGCCCTCGGTATGCTGCCCGCCGTTGCCCCGGATTTTCGTATCCCCGAGATGAAACTGGTGGACCTGCCGGTCAGCATCAACGGCGCCCGTGCCAGTCTCCGCCGGATGCCGCCGATACTCGGCGAGCATACTGACGAGGTTTTGCGACAGAGCGGTTATAGCGACGCTGATATTTCAGAGCTCCGCCGACTGGGAATTATCCAATAGAACTCGCGCATGGCGCGAAGGGCCCAGTCCTGCGTTTCAGTCGCCGGTGATGGGACGTTCGGGCTCGCCGGCACAGAGCGCGCAACGGCACAGCTCGCGCAACTGATCGGTCGTGAAGAGCGTTTCGTGACCGTCACTCCATTCGATGAAGACCGCCTCCTCGCCCAATCTGGCGAAGCGCGCCAGACGCAGGTCGGCCGCCGACAATGCTTGCCCCGCACCTCCCGCACAGGCATTGCAGCGGCAACCGCGGCGCAGATTTTCCAACGGATAGATGCTGTCATGCCCGTCGCTCCACTGGATCCCGACAGCATAGCGTCCGACCTCGTTCAGGCCGCGGATACGAGCGGGCGTCTTTGACTTCACGGACGACATTGTTGCACTCTGGTTGGCGATAATATCATCGACCTGACTACCTCACGACCCTTCCTGCCGGCACACGCTGTGCGGGTTAGTGGGAAGTGGATGGGTTATCAACTTACGCTCGACGATAGGAGGATAACAGATGGACGAGAATGCGAAGAAAAAGGCGCTGCGGATGATTCCTTACGGCCTGCAGGTGCTGGGCGCCCGTCATGGCGACAAAGCCACCGTCGCAAGTATCAACTGGACCACCCAGGCGAGCTTTGCCCCGCCGCTCGTGGTGGTCGGAATCAAGACGGACTCGACGGCGCATGAACTCGTCAAGCAGTCGCGCAAGTTCGCGCTTTCATTCCTGGGTACCGGACAAAAGGACCTGGGTTTTGCCTTCTTCAAACATGTCGATCCGAAGGACGGAAAATTCGGCAACTACGCCTATAAGGACGGCAACAACGGCTGCCCGATTATCACCGACGCGCCCGGCGCGGTTGAATGTAAGGTCGTGGATTTCATCGAACGCGGCGACCACAGCATCGTTATCGGCGAAGTCACGGATGCCTATCTGTCGAAGGATAGCGATCCGCTGACTCTCAAGGAGTGCGGCGTCAACTACGGCGGCTAGCCGCGAAGACTCGCGCGCGTCTTTTCTCTGGCGCGCGCGACATCCCCTCCGCAGCGCCGGCGCGTCGCCTCGCACGAGGGCCGGCGGCGATCCATTGAAGAGCCCCTGGGAAATAATCATATGCCGACAAAAAAGGTCGTAGTGCTGCCCGGCGATGACACCGCGCCCGACACGGTTGCCGCGGCGATGGAAGTGATGCGCGCGCTGCGGATGGATATTGAATTTGTCGAGTTTCCGCCCGGCGAGCAGTGGGTGCGCGGCGAGACCGACAAGGCGGCCCGCGCGGCTATCGACACTTCCGACTCAACGCTCTTCGGCTCGACCAGCGGCAAAACCAACGCGATTGTTTATTTGCGATGGGGCAAGCAGACCTATGCCAACGTTCGTCCCTGTCGCTACCTGAAAGGCTTCCGCAGCCCGCTCGCCGATCCTGACGGCATCGATTTCGTGATCGTCCGCGAGAATATGGAAGACCTCTATCTCGGTCTCGAAGGACCGCTTACCGCGCTCGAGCCGCTGCACCTTTACAGTCGTCTCATCCGGCGGGAGTTGGATACTTCCGAACGCGGCATTTACGCGATCAAGGTGATCACCGAACGCAATAGCCGCCGAATCGCGCATTTCGCCTGCAAGCTCGCGATGCGACGCAAGGCCGAAGGGTATCCGGGCAAAGTGACCTGCACGGCGAAGTACAACATGCTGCGCGAGAGCGACGAGCTTTTCCGGCGGGTCGTCGAGGAGACGGTCGCCGGCTATCCGGAGCTTAAGTACGAGCAATATATCGTTGACGACTTCGCGCGGCGCATCGTGCAGAGCTCAAAGGACCTCGATGTCGTCGTGATGCCGAATCTATACGGCGATATCCTCTCCGACGCGGCGGCCGGCACGATTGGCGGCCTCGGTTTGGCTCCGTCAGGCTGCTACGGCGACGATTACGCCTACTTCGAGTCGGTTCACGGAACCGCACCGGACATCAAGGGAATGGGCATCATCAACCCGACCGCGACGATGCTCTCGGCGATCATGATGCTCGACTACCTCGGCTTCAGAGACCAAGCGAAGCGCTGGGAAAATGCCCTTCGCAAGGTGTATGCGGAGGGCAAGGTGCTGACCCCGGATCAAGGCGGGTCGGGCAAGACCGTCGAGTTCACCCGCGCCGTCGTCGCTAACCTCTGAGAAAACCGCGCGAGGATGCCGGCGGGGCTGAATCCGGATTCAGCCCCGCCGGCACTGTTGCCGTTAGCCGCGTGGACCGGGCGCAGGCGCCTGTGGCGCTTGCGGTCCCGGAGCGCCGCCAGGATTCTCCTGCCACGGCCCCGGATTCCATCCGCGCCAGTAGTAGTCGCCCTGACCACCCCATCGCGGTGGCGGCGGCGGTCCGAACTCTCGCGGCCCCATCCACATACCCCATCCCGGAGGCCGCATCATCATCGGTCGATGCCGATGACGATGCCCCGCGCACAGGATCGCGAAGCCGATAAACAGCAGTACCGCGATAAGCCCGCCCATCCATAGTCTCTGTTCATGGACGGTCATCGGCGTCCACGGCTGATGTCCGCTCGGCTCTGTCGTAGGTTCCTCGGGCATACTTATAAAACCTCCATAGAGTCATCCCAAGCTGACTACCCCGGGGAGCAGACACTTGGCGGATGTCCTCCAAGCTAGACGAAAGAGCGGAGCGGACGTTGCGCGCGAGCCCGGTCTGAGCCTTCAGCTCGGAGCCTCGACGAAGACCTCGTCGCCCTCGATCTTCACCGGGAACGTCTGGATCGGCGCGCTCGCGGGCGGCGACAATGGCATCCCGGTGCGGATATCAAACAGCGACGCGTGATACGGACACTCGACCGTGCATTCCTCGAGGTCGATCTCACCCGCCGACAACGACGACTGCGCATGTGAGCAGGTATCTTCCGTCGCATAAAATCCGTCTTCCAGCCGATAGAGCGCAATCGGCGGCACCAGGTTAAGGCGCATCGCCTCGCCTGGCTTCAGTTGATCGATCCTGCAGGCCTTCACCAGGGGCATGTTAGGCAACCTCCATCCTTGCGGATAAATATACAGCTCATGAAGCGAAGCGCGCGTACTGCCGCCGATCCCAAACCTCCGCCGCGAGTCCGAAAACGCGCGGGACGACCCTCCCGGGCTGAGCGCAAGCCCTACGATCTCGGGATGGTACTCGATGCCGCCGTGCGCGTGTTCAATCGCTGCGGCTACGAAGCCAGCTCGATGAACGATATCGCGCGCGCCACGGGCCTTTCGAAATCGAGTTTGTATCATCACGTCGCCAGCAAGGAAGAATTGCTGGAACGCGCGCTTGAACGCGCCTTCACCCCTCTGCTCGCGGTGTTCGAAGAGCCTGCAGCGCTTAGCGGATCGGCGGTGGAGCGGCTGCGCGTCATCATCGATCGCGTGACCTCGATCACGCTCGAACACGTTCACGAAGTCGAGCTCCTGCAGCGCGTCAAGGGCAACACGCGCACCGAACGCGAGGCGCTGCGCCGCCGCCAGAAGGTGGACAGCGCGGTGCGCGCCATTGTCGAAGAGGCGATCCGCAGCGGCGACGTTCGCACCGATCTCGATCCGAGCCTGGTGACGCGCCTGATTTTCGGGATGTCGAATTCGGTGACGCAATGGTATCGCGCCGACGGCAAGCTTACTCCGCAGGCGATCGCCAGGGCCGTCAGCGCGATCGTCTTCGAAGGTATCGCGCGTAGGAGTTGAGCCGCTTGACAGCGATTCCGCGACGATCTAGATCATTAAATCGACCGAACGGTCGATTACGCACGGGGGCTTCGCCATGTCGCAAAGCAATGGCCACGGTAATGGAGCAGTGACGGACGCCAAGGGAGGCCGCGGTCCCGCTCGCCTGGTGATCCCGGCTGATGGCTTCCTTGCGCCCCCGCCGATAAGCCAGCCGAATATCTTTCCGCTCGAATGGCCGGTGCACAATGAGGAGCTCGCCGCGCTGTATGAAAAGGCCAAGCAGCAGGCCTGGAATCCTTCCGACCTACCCTGGGATCAATTGCGGCCGGAGGATTTCACCCCCGAAGAGCGGCTCGGCATCATGTATTGGTACGCGGTTCTGGCGGTCTTTGACGGGTCGGGGCCGGCGGTTTTTGCCCGGGCGATGATCCACACGTACGAAATCCACGCCGAAGACCCGATCCGCAAGTGTTTCTTCGCCGTGGCTCGCGACGAGGTGAATCACGAAGAATGTTGCCAGCGCGCGATCCAGCGGCTGATGCCCGGCGGACCGCTGCACTTCGGCGCCGCGACGGACCTCGAACGCGCTGCCCTGAACAATATCGAATGGCTGTATCACAACGGCGGACGTTATTGGCGCGGCTACTCCGCTTCGCTCGACAAGTATCCGCTCTCGGTGCTTTTCACTTCCTTTCTGCTGGGCGAGGTCGCCGCTTCGACATTGTTCTATGGGATGGCGCAACGGACCAACCGCGCCGTGTTCAAGGAAGTGTTCAAGAAGGTCGGTCAGGACGAAAGCCGCCATCTGGCGACCTGTCTCAAGATGCTCGAACGGGATTGGCCGGGGCTCGCGCAGGAACACAAGGATTTGATTACGCGCCAGCTCCGCGCGGGCTTCGTCTTTCTCTCGATGATCCTCTGGGAACCGCCGAATCTGTTCTGGGAGCTGCCGCCCTATTTCATCGACAACCATCGTCTGTTGATCGATTGTGCGCGGCAGGGCGGACTCGGCGTGCTGAGTTTCGACGAACAGGCTGACAACTGGCGTTACGCGATCGCCAAGGTCAAAAAGGTGGTCGAGGACTGGGGCATTAAGTTTCCGGCGATTCCGGAGCTCGATCTGGACGGCGTTGACGTCGGCAATATCACCGCCGCGGATATTATCCCGGTCTTCTAGCTGCGCGACGCCTCAGTAAAAGCGCGCTTCGCCGGGAGGACGCGTTTTCCAGCGGCGATGGATCCAGTTCCAGTGATCCGGATGGCGCCGGATCATTGACTCGATTACCGCGGTATAGCGCCGCGTGTTCTCCAGCACCGCCTCCTCGCGAGGGCCCTCGCGCACCAGCTCGATCACCGGCAGGCAGGTGATCGAGTGATGGGTGCTGGTCCCGCTTCGCACCATGAAAGCGGGCAGCACCGGCGCCCCGGTGGCCATGGCGATCCGCGCCAGGGCGGGACTGGTCGCCGCCTTGAGACCGAAGAAATCGACGAACACCCCCTGCCGATTATCGAGGTCGAGCGGCACGGCTACCATCCAGTTTTCCCGCAACAGGCGCAGTGCGGTGAGCCCGGCGCCGCGCCGCGGGATCGCGCGATTGCCGAAACGCTCGCGCCGCGCCGTTACCGCGGCGTCCAGAACCGGGTTGCGGTTGGGCCGTTGAATCAAGGCCACGCGGTTGCCGTGCAGCGCATGGCCTATAGACAGCAGTTCGAAGTTCCCGAAATGTCCCGTCAGCGTGAGGATCCCGCGACCGTCCGAGCGCTGGATCGCGTCGTCCCAGTGTTCGCGGCCCGCATAGCCGACGTAACGATCAATATTGGTCGGCTTCAGCGCGAAGGCATGCACCCATTCGGCGGCCATCCGGCCGTAGTTCCGGTAGGCATCGCGCAGGATGGTCAGACGCGCTTCGCGGGTGAGTTCGGGAAAGGCGATTTCGAGGTTGCGCAGACCGATCGATCGGTTGGCATAATCAACCGCGGCGGCGATGCCTCCGAGCAGCGCGCCGACCCGCACCGCGCGCTCGAGTGGGAGCATCCGCAGGACGCTCCACGGCACGGCGAGGGCGGAGACTTCGAGCCACCCGCGGACGCGACCGATCTGGCGCGCCATCGGCCTTGTGCTAGACGCCGTCCTGCTTCACGGCGAGCGGAGGCACCTTAAGCACTCTCATGGTGCGCCGGCACCACTCGTCCTGCTCGACGAGCCGGGACCGGCGCCGCCGACTGCACCGCGATAGACCGGCGGCGGCGAATATGGCGCTGCGGGATACGACAATGATGGCGCGGCGCCGGCACCCCCCGGATAGGTCGCGGCGCCCGCCGGAGCGCTCGCCGGCGCGTAGGCAGACGGCGCGTATGACGTCGAAGGATAGTAGGACGCGGACCCACCCGGCGCGGCGTAGGTCAAGGGCGGATACGCACTCGATGATCCCCCCGACGAGGGCATCGCCGAGTTCGGCAGCGACATCCCGTTGGGGGCGATAGGCGCCGACTGTTCGAGGTCCTCCTGCGGCGAGATCGGCGCATTGAAAGTCGGCTTGTACAGGCGTTGGAACTGTGACGGCGGCATCACGTTGACCTCTTTCTTGCCCAGTTCCTTGACGAACCGTTGACGTTCGTCGATGGCGAGCGCGGCCAGGTCGTCGCGCGATCGGATCACGTGGGGCGTGAGAAAGATCAGCAGGTTATCCTTGGTGGTGTCCTTCGAGTTATCAGTGAACAGATTGCCGATAACCGGGATATCGGAAAGGAAGGGGACACCGGTCCGCGCCGTGTCGGTCTCGTTCGAGATAAGACCGCCGATCACCGCCGTGCGATGATTCTGCACGAACACGGTCGTTGAAGCTGATCGGATGGTCGTGGTCGGACCGAGCGGGTTGGTCGCCTGGTTATTCGTGCCGTTGACGACGTTCGATACCTCTTCATAGATATCGAGGCGGATCGAGTCGCCCTCCGAAACCTGCGGCACCATATCCAGGGAGATACCGACATTCTGGCGATCAACTGAGTTGAAAATCTGACCCGAGAGCGCCGAGTTCGCGGCGGCCGAACCGACGAACGGCAGGTTCTGCCCGACGACAATCATCGCCTCCTCATTATCGGCGGTGAGCAAGGTCGGCGCGGAAAGAATATTCGCGTGCGTGTCGCTCTGCAGCGCGGTCATCAGCGCGATATCGCACGGCACGACTATCGTGCCGGTCGAAGTGCCGGTGGTGGTCGTGGTGGTTGAACTGGTGCTCGGGATACTGCAATTGTCGCCCGAAGCCAGACCGACCCCCAGTCCGGTCAGTCCCAGCGGATTGCCCAGGGCGGTCTGCAGATTGCCCGTGTTGAGGACTCCGACCCCCAGCACGTTACCTCCGATCGTGCCGTTGGCGAGCCAGTTGACGCCGATATCCTTGGTATGTTCGACGCTCACTTCGACGATTATCGCCTGAACGAATACCTGAGTTCGTGGAATATCGAGCTGATCAATGACCCGTCTCAGGGTCTCGTAGTCCTGCGGAGCGGCGCTGACGATGAGCGAGTTGGTCGCGAGATCGGCCGTCACACTGACCGGTTCCTCGAAATCGGTGCCGCGGCCGCCACTGGTGCCGGCGGAGGCGACCGGACCACCCTGACTCGAACGCGATCCGCCGAGGCCGCCCGACGTCCCGAAACCGCCACCGCCCGCTCCACCAATCCCGCCGCCACTCGAGCCGATCCCGCTGAAGCTCGAGCTCCCACCGAGGGCGCCGCCGAGACCGCCGCTGACGCTGCTGCCGAAGCTGCTGCTCGAGCCGAAACCGCTGCCGAAGGCCGATCCGTTGAGATTGCCCAAAGCACTGCCGCGGCCGAGCGAGTTCCGGCCGGTGGTCGGCGAAAGCGTGCTCGGTCCGCCGCCCCCACCGAGCAGGCCATTCAAGGTATCGACCATCTCGCTGGCCGGAGCATATTTCAGATGGACGACGTGGATGCGATAGGTTTCGTTGGGGGCGTGGATATCGAGTTGCGCGACGAGTGATCGGATCTGACGCATCTCGATCGGACTGGCGAGAACGATTATGGAGTTGGTGCGCTCGTCGGGCACCACCGCGAAATTGACCGACGCGCCCTGCGCCGAGGGCGCCACCACACCGATTCCCGGCCGCGCGACCGCGCCGTGGGCTGCGGCCTCGCGCGTGGTCATGATTTTCTCGATCTGCTGCGCGACGTCGTCAGCAAAAGCGAGCTTCAAGGGGATAACCGCGACGTCCTGTTGCACGCCCTGCACGTCGAGCGCGCCGATAATCCGCAGCAACCTCTGGACGTTGAAGGCGTCGTCCGTGATGATCAGCGTATTGTCTTGCGGAAACGCGGCGATGAGCCCGTCATGCGAGACCATCGGCTGGATCACGCTCATGATCGAGGCCGCATCGGTATTGCGCAGACGCACCATCCGCGTGACGTACTCGTCGCCCTGCGTCAGGCCTGGTTGCTGTGATTCGGTGAGGGCTGCCGATTGCCGGACGTCGCGGGCGGGGACAATCTTGATAACGGGTCCGGCCTGTTGCGTCGTAAATCCCTTCAGTTGCAAGACTGATTGAAAGATGGAATAAGCCTGGTCCGGCGTCACTTTGGTCGGAGAAATGATACTGATCTTGCCACGTACGTTTTCGTCGACCACGAAATTCTTGCCGGTGATCTCGCTGATGAAGTTGGCCAGCACCGGGATATCGACGTTCTGGAAATTCATCGTGATAAGGTCTTGAGGTCCCGGCCGGCTCGACGCGCCACTCTCGGACGGTGCGCCGCCAACGGCTACCGACGTGGCGGCAGCGCCGGGCGCTTCCGGCATCGCGGCGGCGGGTGTCGCCGGCGCGGCGGCCTCGGACGAATCGGAATCGTCATCGTCGGACGAGGAATCGTCCTGCGCGCGCGCGGAAGCGATCACCAGGCACACTATCAGCATCATTGCGAATGGTACCGTCCACCAACGTTTCATTCGCGTCCTACCCCCAAAACTGCGGAGTTTGAGCGAGTCTATCGGCGCCGTCCCGACGCGGCAACCGGCCCCGGCCGTTGCAAAGGCTGGACGGCTTCGGGACTATAAAAATTCAGCCTCAACTACTACTTGGCGAATGCTTTACGAACAAGTAACTTTTTGCGGCTCGCCAGAGGATCGGAAAGGGCGCACGGTCGGAGACGGCGCGCGCAAGGCTAAGCGTGCGTTTTGAACTGTTAATCGCGGCTCGCTATCTCCGCACCCGCCGGCGCGATCGTTTCGTTTCGCTGATCGCGGCGATCTCGCTCGGCGGCATCGCGATCGGCACTTTCGCCCTGACCGTGGTGCTGGCGGTGATGAGCGGCTTCCAGGAGGATCTGCGCGATCGCCTGCTCGCCTTTAACCCCTACGTGAGGCTGACCGCCAGCAACCCCGATAGCGGTTCGCTCGATCAGCTCGCCGCCAGGATCCGTGGTTTGCCCGGCGTCGTGAATGTCGCGCCCTACGCCGCCTCGGAGGTGCTGACGGTCTCGACGACGCCCGAGGGCGTGCCGGCCTACGTTGCCGCCGGCGCGCTGCGTGGCCTCGACCTTACCGATCAACAGTCGGCGCATGACCTGCAGAGCACGCTCACGGTCGGCGCGATCGCCTCGCTGGCAGATACCCATCCCGTGGTTATCACCGAGCAGAAGACTCGGCGTACGGTCGCTTTACCCGGAGCAATCATTGGCAAAGATCTGGCTGCGGAGTTAGGCGTGGCCCCGGGTATCCCGATTATCGTCATTTCGCCGGCCAGTCTTGGTCCGGGCGCCACGCCGCGATTGCGGCGCTTTCTCGTCACCGGGCTGTTTCACTCGGGGATGTACGAATACGACTCGTCATTGATTTTCGTCGGCCTGCCAGAAGCCCTGCAGTTGCTCGGCGGCGACCCGCAACTCGAACGCGGCCTCGATATTAGGACCCGCCATCTGTTCGACGCGCCGCGGGACGCGCAGCGAATCGCTGCGGTTGCCGGAGCGGGCTTTACGGTGAGCGACTGGACAGAGGCCAACGCCCCGCTTTTTTCCGCGCTTAAACTCGAGAAGTTCACCTACTTCGTGGTCCTGCTGCTGATAGTGCTGGTCGCGGCTTTTAATGTTATCGCCACGCTCGTGATGGTGGTGATGGAGCGGCGCAAGGAAATCGCCATCCTGCGGGCGATCGGCGCGCGGCCCCGCGCCGTGATGGCGATCTTTCTCGCGCAGGGCACCGCGCTCGGTGTCGGCGGCACCGCGGTCGGGGTAACCGCGGGCTGGCTCTTCACCGAACTCATGAACCGCTATCATTTCATCCGTCTGCCGGCTGACATGTTTATCATCAGTGCGGTACCGGTCCGCTTATATGCCGTGAACTTTTATGCGGTGGCGCTGGCCGCGATCGGGCTGTGCGCGGTGGGCGCGCTTTACCCCGCCTTGCGCGCCCGCGCCCTGCGCCCGGTCGAGGTGCTGCGTTATGAGTGATAAGGCGCGTGCGCTCGCGCCGCGCGTCGATCCTTCGCCGCTGCTGCGCGCCCAGCGAATCGCCAAGTCCTTTTACGAAGCCGGCCGCGAGATCGTGGTTTTGCGCGAGCTCAATCTCGACGTGGCGGCGGGCGAAGAAATCGCCATCGTCGGCCAGTCCGGAGTCGGCAAATCGACTTTGCTTCATGTGCTGGGAAGCCTCGAGGTTCCGACCGGGGGCACGATTCTGTTTCAGAACGAAGATGTCTTCGCGATGGACGATCGGCGCACCGCCGAATTTCGCAATCATCAGCTCGGCTTCGTGTTTCAGTTTCACTATCTGTTGGGCGACTTCACCGCTCTCGAAAACGTGATGATGCCCGCGCTGATTGCCCGTCTGCCTGAAAAGGAGGCCGCCGAGCGCGCGGCCGAGATGCTGGCGCTGGTCGGGCTCGGCGACAAACTTCATCGCCGACCCGCCGAAATGTCCGGTGGCGAGCAACAGCGCGTCGCCGTCGCCCGCGCCGTCGTCATGCGCCCGCAACTGGTTCTCGCCGACGAACCGACGGGCAATCTCGATCCGCATACTGCTGATGAGGTCCACGGGCTTCTGCACGATCTGAATCGCCGGCTGGGATTGACGCTGATTGTCGCGACGCACAACGAACGCCTGTCGCGGAGCATGGGACGGACGCTGCGCCTGCGCGACGGTCAGCTCTTCGACGAGCCGCGCAGTGCGTGAGGTTCTACTCGCGCGCCGCCGTCGCGCGGACCGCAGACTTTCGCTTCGCACCGCGTCCGGCGGCGATCGCGCTCGACTCGGCGGGCTGCCTCGGCTATCTTCAAGCCGCCGATTTTGGCGGGGAAGCCCAGGACGCACATGAGAACGATCATCGACGAAATTGACCAGGTCGTGGCAGGGCGCGCGCTGCTGAACCATCCTTTTTATCAAGCCTGGACCGCAGGAACCCTGAGCCGCGAAGCTTTGCGCGACTATGCGGCGCAATATTACCGTCACGTCGAGGCCTTTCCGCGCTATCTGAGCGCGGTTCATTCGCGCTGCGACGATCGGTTCGTGCGTCAGGCATTGCTTGAAAATCTGATCGAAGAGGAGCGCGGCCCCCGGAATCATCCCGAACTGTGGCTGCGCTTTGCCGAGTCGCTTGGGGTTTCGCGCAGCGAGGTGCAGGCCGCCACACCCCGCCCGACGACTGAGGATCTCGTGACGACGTTTCACCGACTGGCCCGCGAGGGTTCCGTCGCCGACGGCCTGGCCGCGCTCTACGTTTACGAATCGCAGATGCCCGCGGTGTCGGTCGCCAAGATTGACGGCCTCCGGCGGTTCTACGGCTTTGTGAACGAGGATTCTTACGCCTTCTTCAGCGTCCATCGCGAGGCCGACGTCGACCATTCACGCACCATTGCGGGGCTCCTCGAGCGTTCGTGCTCATCCAGAGTCGAGTCCGACGTAGTCGGTGCGGCGCGGCAGGCGGCCGAGGCACTATGGTCGATGCTCGACGGTATTCCGCTCGGTTAGTGCCCCGTAGGCGGCGGTCACGCTTTCGCCTGATCGGCGATCGCGGATCAGCTTGCCGCGCGAGGCCGCGCGCGATCGCTCAAGATAGCTTCCAGTAAACGGCGACTCGACTGGTAGATACCCGGAGCCTCGCTCTCACGCGGCCCGGCGACGTTAAGTATCAGGTCGTGGGGCAGCCTCTGCAGCCACGCGCGAACGCGCGGCGCGGCGGCAGGATCGTCGGCGCGCACCAGCATCAACGGTCGCTCGAGTTGTTTCGCGATTGCGATCGTCAGTTCAGTTCCGTGGGAGACGCTTTCGCGGCCGCCTAGCAGAATCAAGGTCGCGTCGCTGTCGCGTGCGTTCAGCCGCGTGCGCTCGGCGGGATCGGCGTCGGCAGTCGGCCGCATCCGCGGATACCTGGGCAAAATCCCCGGCGGGTCCGGATAATCCTCGGCCCAGCCATCTTTCGGTACCCATCCCCCGTATTCGAGGCCGAGCGCGATCGCGCTATCGAGAGCGGCGCGATCGACACCGCTCTGTCCGCCCGAGACGATTTTCATCGAGCGACGGCGCCCCGGCCTCCTCCGTTCGGTGAACAGCAAGAGGCCAGGAGCGCGATTGGATGATACAGCGTCCGCTAGTTGCCGGAACGAAGCACCTGGCCCGGCAGGACATCGCCGGCGCGTCCATGCTCGTAGAGTGCCTGTCCGTTGACGATCACGTGCTCGACCCCGCGCGCGGGCATCACCAGGCGGCGTCCGCCGCCCGGCAGATCATGGCGCATCTCGCCGCGCTTGTTGGAGCCGATGGTGTTGTAGTCGAACACGACCACGTCCGCGGCCATCCCCGGACTCAACCGTCCGCGGTTCCGAATGCCGAAGTAGTCGGCCGGTTCCGAGGTTATCCGTTTGATGGCGTGTTCGAGGGTGAGCGCCTGGCGATCGCGAACCCAGGTACCGAGCAGGTACGTGCAATAGCCGGCATCGCACAGCATATCGACGTGCGCACCGCCGTCGCTCAGGCCGATCATCGTGCGGGGATCGCGCAATAACTCGGGAATGCGGCTCTCGTCGGCATTGAACAGCTCGAGCGAGAACTCGACCGCCAAATCGTCCTCGATGGCGAGGTCGAGAAATGCGTCGAGCCCGTCGCATCCGAGGCGCTGCGCGATCTCCTCGACGGTCTGTCCGATCAACGCCTGAATCGCCGGGCTGCCCGCTTCCTTGACCACCAGCCGCTCCCAGCGATTGGTAAAGATTCCCGAGCGTCGCAGGGCGTCGCGGGTCTGATTGCGGAATTCCGCGTCGCCGTAGATCTTCTTCTGTTCTTCGCGCGGCTGATTGAAGACCCTGCCCCAGCATTGGAGATTCGCGAAAATAAAGGGATTGCGCAGGTTGATCTCGACCACCAGGGGTCGGCAGGTGACCTGCGGCACCCCGCCGCGACGAATCAGCGGCTCGACCTTGCGCAGCGAATCCTGGCAGGCCTCCGGCAGGTCGTCGCGGTTGAGCAGGGCGAGCCACGTCACGGGGCGGCCGCTCTCGGTCAGCATAAAGTCGAGGAACTCGGCCTCCTCGTCGGATACCACCGAGACGTTCTTGGTCAGCACCATCTCGATCGTGCCGCGGCCCAGTTCCTTCAGAACATTGGCGTAGGCCTTGTACTCGTCGCGGCTCGCGTTGCGGCAGGCCAGCGGACGGCCCTGGTAGCCGATATGCTGTGGCGCGGTGGTCGTGGTAAAGCCAAAGGCGCCGGCCGTCACGGCCTCCTTGAGCAGCGCTTTGATCCGCGCGGTTTCATCGGGCGTGGCCGCGCGCTCCATCGATTCCTCGCCCATCACATAGTGACGAAACGGGGTCAGCGGGGCGAGAAATCCAAGGTTAATCCCGCTGCCGCGCCGCGCCGCCGCCTCGAGGTATTGCGGATAGGTCTCCCACTCCCACTTGATGCCCTTGCTCAGGACTTCGAACGGAATCGCCTCGACGTTCACCAGGTCCCACGCCGCAATCTCGCGAATGGCCGGCTTGCAGGGCGCGATACCGACGCCGCAATTTCCCATCATCACGGTGGTCACGCCGTGCCACGATGATGAAGTCAGGTAGGGATCCCAGCAGATCTGCGCATCATAATGGGTATGCGGATCGACGAAGCCGGGCGCGACGATCAAATCGCTGGCATCGATCACCCGCTTGGCGCCCTCATTAACCTTGCCGATTTCGGCGATCACGCCCTGGGCGATGGCGACGTCGGCGCGCCGCGATGCTGCGCCGGTTCCGTCCACCACGGTGCCATTTTTAATCAACAGGTCATAGGCCATCGACGCTACCTCCGTTAAGTGACGTGCAGGCGGTATCGGTCCCGCCGCCATCTTTGCCGCTGACTGTCTTTCGCTTCTAACACAGAGGAATATCAATTAGATAGCGCGAGCGCGCCCACCCGGCAGGCGCGCCGAGCCGTCACCTTCCAGCATGGCAAATGCTCCCGGCGACGTTCGCGAAGGACGGAATCCGCCCGACGCGCCCGCGGCCCGCGCCGCCGGCTTATTCATGAGCTTGCGGCGGGTTGCCTTTCAGCCGATAAACTGCGCCGGTCTTGGTCGTTCCGATCGAGACCCAGTCGCCGCCAATCTCCTGGAGCCGGATGAAGAAGCGCCGACAGCGGTCGATGGCTTTTTCATGGAGGTCGCTCGAACGTTGAAACTTGCACTCGTAAGAGAATTCGCCGACGAGCAATTTGTGATGGCCGCGCTCGCGCCATAACGCGGCGTTGCACTTGGCCACCACCCCTTTGCCGAAATCCAGCTCGCCGAGCTCCTGCAGGACCTCCTCCACCACCGTGTGATTGACCAGATCGATCTTCCGGCTCTTTTCATCGCGCAGCATCGCGAGCGCCGGAAACAGATTGGCGAGTTCCACCACCGAAGTCCCATTCAGCTTCTGCGCGCGATCGAGCGTGAACTGCACGTTGTGCGAATAGAGCATCCGGATGCCGCCGACGCGGTCGCGCAAGGGCAGCGCCTCGGCCTTGAACTTGATCAGGTAGGCGACGGGCACGTTCGGACGCACGTCGGTGCGGGCCGAAGTCGCGTAATCCGGGTGGCGGAATTTGAACACCACTTCGGGATCGCCCACCGGAAACCCGTCCTCGTAGAGCACGCGCCGCCGAAGAATGAACGAATGGTTGTAGAGCGCGAAATTTTTAGTATCGAGAAAGATGACCTCGCGAATACGCGGACGCAGGTTCTTGTAACCCTTGGCCGAAAAGCCCACGCCCTCATCGTCTGCCGCCCGCCGCACCAGTTTGGCGTACTCCTGGAAACTCGCGACGGAGCTGAAAAAGTCCGGCTTCAGGATAATCTTGCACTCGAGATAATGGATCTGATCGAGAGGGCTGCCGTCACTGTACGTGGCGCGCGCGAGATCGAACTCGGAAGGCACCCTTGCGCCTGCGGCCATAATTTTACCCTTGCGAGCGCTTCCGGCCTGACGTCTTTCCCGGGCAGTCGGCCGAACCGCGGACGGTTTCCGCTTCATCGCAGCTTATGCCTGGTCGCCCTTCATTAGAAAGCTTTTTTTGGTCGCGCGCTCACGCTATCCGGAGGGCAAACCATCCGATTGCCGCGGCAAGGAGGATAAGCAGCGCCGGATTGATGCGGCGGAGCAGGAGCACGGCCGCCACCGAGGCGGTGATCGCGCTGGTGATCAGGTTGTGGCGCAGGGAGTGGTGAAAGTTGAGCGTCGCCACGGTACCGATCGCGTAAACCCCGGAAAGCATCAGCCCCACCGTGATCGGCGCCATCCCGCGCTGGACGGCGTCGCGCCAGGGCGATTCGCGAAAATGATCCCAAATCCGGCCGGCGGCGAAGGCCAGCGTACAGGACGGCAGATAGAACGCAATCAGCACCAGCAGCGCCCCCGCCACACCGCCGACTTTGAAACCGATCACCGCCACCATGTTCATGTTGGGGCCCGGCGCGAGCTGGCCGAGACTGTAGAGGTCGGTGAACTGCTCGGCGGTCATCCAGTGATGGAGTGCGACCACCTCATGCTTCATTTGCGGCAGGACGGCAGTGCCGCCGCCGACCGCCAATAACGACAGCAGCGCGAAGACGTTGACGAGGCCAACGAGCCGCTTCATGCTCCCCCCTCGATGCGCTCGGGCGGGGCTTCCCGATGCTGCGCGGCGCGACGCGCGTGAAACGCCGCCTGCTTCGCATGGTATTCCGCGGCGGCCACGCGATCGGTCGGCCGATAGCTCCAGATCGCGATCGGCGCAAGCACCACCAGCATCGGCACCAGTGAGACATGCCAGATACCGACCGGCACGAAGGCCGCGGCCACAATCAGCAAATCGGCTAACCGCTGCACCGCGCGCCTGCCAATCTGTAGCGACACCGCGAGAATCAAACCCACCGCTGCCGCTCCAACGCCGGCCAGCGCGGCCCCGACATCGGGATTGGCCCGCAGATGCGCATAAAGCACGCCCAGTACGAAAATCATCAGCGCCCCCGGGATGATCATGCCGAGCGCCGCCGCAATCGCCCCACCGACGCCTGCGAGCCGCGATCCCACGATCACGGCGACGTTGGTCGAAATCAGTCCCGGGACGGTTTCGCCGATTTCGAGAGCGGCGATGAACTCATCGTCATCCAGCCAGTTAAGCCGCGAAACCAGGTGATCGCGCAGATAAGCAACCACGCCGCCGCCAAAACTGGTCGCCCCCATGTACAGGAACGCCCAGAAGAGTCTCCCCGGGGTGACCCCGTTCTCGCCCTCGTGGCTCATTCGCTCCATTTGCCGGATTCAGTAAGCGCCGCAGGCCCGCCGGACCGTGCCCCCCTCACACTTTGTGTCTCGCCCTGATGTAAGTACCAATGTATGCGACGGCTTGTAATACTTGACAGCATCCGTCGCGTGCGTTACGAGCGAGATGCCCTCGCTGATGGGACAGGTCGGCCGGGGATGGAGAAACGGTAGGGGGATGCTACCAACAGATTGTTCGACGCAGGGGAGGAAATGATGCGAAGGGATTTCGGCTTGCGGAAGCTGGCGTCCGTGATGGCGGTAAGCGGCGCGTTGGTTTGGGCGGCATCAGCGGGGGCGCAAACAATGGGCCCCGGTGGTGAGCTTATCACCGGCAAAGGGCTGTTCCGCGCACATTGTGCGCAGTGCCACGGGATGGACGGGAAAGGTGACGGACCGGTCGCGCCGGCGCTCAAAGTAAAGCCCGCCAACCTGACGTTGCTGGCTCAGAAAAACGGCGGCACCTTCCCTGAACAGGAAGTGACTGACGCCATCAAGGGCACCTCGCAGATCAGGGCTCACGGGACGGGTATCGGCCAGTCCCCGATGCCCGTGTGGGGCCTCGAGTTCCGCTCGTCGACCAACTCGGGCGCGGGCGCTAACTTTACGCCGCAGGAGGTTGACCAGAAGATCCATCTCCTGGTCGATTACATCAAGACGATCCAGGTTAAATAAATCCGTTTTCGCTCTGAACGGCAGAGGATGCGAGAGTCTCGCTCCTCTGCCTTTATGATTCCGTTGCCAGCTCGGCAACCGATCATCGTGCGCCGCGTCGCCGACGTTTGGTGCCTGATTATCGCCTAAGCGACCGGACGATTAATCTCCCAAGGCGATCGATCAATTTTCCCTTTCCCGTAAGCCCTCCTCGCGCCAGCGCCGAGCGTCGCAGCGGGCGCCTGGTCCGACCGGGACCGGCGGTTTTCCTCTTTGGTCCGAACGTTTTTCCACGATGAAAAATCGCGCCCGAATAACAAATACCGGTTGACAGCCGATTAGTTGAGGCGGATGCCCTTAGGCGTAAGTTTGGCGACGGCAAAGAAAACTCAAGCAAGGGAGCTCAGACACATGATGAAGCTTTACGTTTTTCTGAGGTCGCCTCGCGCCTTCAACGTGATGGCCGTGGCGAACCATCTGGGTCTCGACTACGAGATCGAAGGGCTCAACCCCGCCAAAGGGGAGCATCTGACACCGCAGTATGCCGCGATCAATCCCAACAAGCGCATCCCGACACTGGTCGAGGATGGTTTTATCGTCTGGGAGGCCAACGCGATCACCCAATACATGGCGTCAAAGAAGCCGGAGGCGGGACTGCTGCCGGCGGACCTCCGTCAGCGGGCGGACGTCGCGCGCTGGCAGTTCTGGTCCGCCTCGAGCTGGGAGAACGCCTGTGGTCTGATGGCTTTTGAACGAGTGGTCAAGAAGCTCCTTGGACTGGGCGATCCGGACCCGGCGCGAGTCAAGGAAGGCGAGGAACTGTTTCACAAGTATGCCCAGGTGCTGAACGATCATCTCAAGGGACGCGCCTGCCTCGTCGGCGATCGTCCGACTCTGGCGGATTTCGCGATCGCTCCATGGCTCAACTTCGCCGAACTCGGCAGCTTTCCAGTGGCGCCCTATGGTGAACTAAAACGCTGGCACGCCGCGTTTATGGCTTTGCCCGCGTGTCAGAAGGCGCTGTCCGCAGTCCCGCGATGAGCCGACTCTAGGCTCCGCGAGTCCGGATTCCCTGCTATAATCCCGCGTGACGTTGGGCGCGCCACCCTTCCGGCGGCGCGTCGGCGTCTATCTGTGCCTGTTAAATGTCGGAACGGAGCATCAAAGAGGCTATCGGCGAGCTCGAAGCGCGAATCGCGCGGGGGCTTGAACGGCGTTTTCCGGTGATGGGTGTGAAGGGGGCGGCCAACGCGCTGATGCTGCGTGAGGCGGCACTGGCACTCAAGCGGCCGTTGATTGCGATTACGCCGCAGGCCAGCGAGGCCGAGACGCTGGCGGCCGAACTCGCTTTCTTCCTCGATCAGTCAGCCGAGGCCGACGCCGCCGCTCGCGCAGTGCATCTGCTGCCCGCATGGGATTTGCGTCCATTCGCGCAGCTCTCGCCGCCGAGCCATGTACAGGCCGCGCAACTCGCGGCCTACTACGCTCTGCTCCGCACAGCGAACCCGATAATCGTGACGTCGGTCGAGACCCTGATGATGAAAACGCTGCCGCGCGCGGTGTTTGAAGCGTCGGTGATTCGCGTGACGCCGGCCGACGTCATCGATTTGGAGGCCCTGACTGATGCGCTGACCGGGATGGGTTATCAGCGCGTCCCGCTCACCGAAGAAGCCGGCGATTTCAGTATCCGCGGCGGTATCGTGGACGTCTTCTCGCCGCTTCATCACCATCCTGTCCGCCTCGAGCTCGAAGACGACATCGTCACTTCCATCCGGCACTTCGATGCGTCGAATCAGAAGTCGCTCGGCGAGCTTGCCGAAGCGACCATTATCCGGACCCGCTACGTACCGGCGGCCGCGCTGCGTGACAAGCGGCTGGTGGATCGGGTGGCGATGCGCTGCGCGGATATCGGGATGGTGCGGAAGGAAGCCGCGGAGCTTATCGAGACGATCGAGAACGGGTTGCTCTTTCCGGGTGTCGAGTTGATTCTGCCGCTGCTTTATGAACAGGGGCTGCAGGCAGTCTTCGACTACCTGCCGGACAACGCCGTGGCCTGGCTGACCGATCCGGGACGCATCCTGGCCGAGGCGGAGCGTTATCACGAACGGATCATCAGCGAAGCGGACGCCGCGCAGGCCAGACCCGTCTTTCATCCGGCGCCGTCAGCCTTTTACCTGACGGTCGAGGAGATCGAACGCGCGCTGTCCGCGCTGCTGGCGGTTGAGGCCGGCTCGCTGGTCACGCTCGTCGCCCCGCGCGAGGGATGGGCACCGCCCATCGAAGTCAAAACGCAACCGTGCCTGAAGCTCGGGTCGGCGGAGCTGGTCGGCAGTCGCGGCGCCCCGTCATTCGAGCCACTGGCACTCGAGCTCAGGGAGATTCAACGCGGGCAGGGACGCGCGCTGCTCGTGGTCGAAGGAGCGAATCAGGCGGCGCGCCTCAGGCGCCATCTGGAAGCCTACGATATCGAGGTCAACGTCGAGTGTCGGAGCTTTGCCGAGATGCTCGAGTTGCCGGACCATCGCCCGGTGATCATGGAGGGCGAAGTCGCGACCGGAACGGTGCTGCAGCAGGACGGGCTGTACATTTACGGCGAGGAAGACCTTTTTGGCGAACCGCGCGCCCATCGGCGGGTCCGCAAGACCGATCGCGGCGCGCTGCTGAATCTCGACGAACTCCGCCCCGACGACCTGGTGGTGCATCTGGAACATGGCATCGGCCGGTTCCGCGGTCTCAGGCACATGAAGATCGCCGATATTGAGGGCGATTTTCTCAACCTCGAGTATGCCGGCAACGATACGATGTACGTGCCGGTCGAGCGGATCAATCTGGTGCAGCGCTATATCGGCGGCGACGGCGTCGAGCCGAAGCTCGATCGCTTGGGCAGCGGATCCTGGGATCGGGTCAAGACGCGGACCCGTCAGGCCGTGCTGGCAATGGCGTCGGAGCTGATCGAAATCTACGCCGCGCGTGAGGCGATGGAGGGTCACGCCTATCTCCATCCGGGCCGCGCCTACGACGAGTTCGCCGAACGTTTCGAGTTCGAGGAGACGCCGGATCAGCAGGCCGCCATCGACGAGGTTATCCGGGACATGGCGAAGCCCAAGCCGATGGACCGGCTGATCTGCGGAGACGCCGGCTTCGGCAAGACCGAAGTTGCCCTGCGCGCGGCCTTCATTGCCGTGATGGACGGACGGCAGGTGGCGGTGCTGACGCCGACCACGATTCTTGCCGAGCAGCATTGGAACAGCTTCCGCAATCGCTTCAGGGACTATCCGGTGCGGGTCGAGATGGTTTCGCGTTTTCGCACGCCGAAGGAGAATCGGCGGGTGATCGAAGACGTGCGCAAGGGGCTGGTCGATATCGTCATCGGCACCCATCGCCTGCTGCAGTCGGACGTTGAATTCCCGAAGCTGGGCCTGCTGGTTATCGATGAAGAGCATCGCTTCGGCGTGGCCGACAAGGAGCGGATCAAGCGGATGCGGAAGCTCGTCGAGGTGTTGACGCTGACCGCAACGCCGATCCCGCGGACGCTGCACATGGCGATGCTGGGGATCCGCGATTTATCTGTCATCCAGACCCCGCCGCCCGATCGCCAGGTGATCCGCACCTTCGTCGCGCATTTCGACGACGGCCTTATCCGCGACGTGGTGCTGCGGGAATTGAATCGCGGCGGCCAGGTGTTCTTCGTCCACAATCGCGTCGAGAATATCGAGATCATGGCGCGCCATCTGGCCGGGCTCCTTCCGGAAGCGAAAGTCGCGATCGCGCATGGCCAGATGAAGGACACGGCGCTCGAAGAGGTGATGCGGGAATTCATCGAAGGCCGCGTCAACCTGCTGGTCTGCACGGCGATTATCGAATCCGGCCTCGACATTCCGAACGCCAACACGATGATCATCAATCGCGCCGACCATTTCGGACTGGCGCAGCTTTATCAACTGCGCGGACGCGTCGGACGCTCAAAGCGGCGCGCCTACGCCTATCTGCTGATTCCGGGCGAGCATATCATCACGCGCGACGCCAAGCGGCGCATCGAGGCGCTGCGCGAACTGGTCGAGGCCGAGACCGGCACCGGCTTCAAGCTCTCGATGAGGGACCTCGAGCATCGCGGCGCCGGCAATCTGCTCGGCAAGGAACAGTCGGGGGAGATTGCGGCGGTGGGCTTTGAGCTTTACGCCGAGATGATGGAGCAGGCGATTCATGAGCTGCGCGGCGAACCGCTGCGCCCGGATTTCGAACCGGAGTTGCGACTGGGCATCCCGGCTTATCTGCCGGAGGCCTTCGTGCCGGATGAAAACGAGCGGCTGGTGCTCTACCGTCGGCTGGCGCGCGCCTCATCCGCTGCCGATCTTGCCGAAATCAAGGACGAGCTGCGCGACCGTTTTGGTCCGGTGCCGACCCTGGTCGATAATCTGATCGCGGCGATGAACCTGCGTCGCCGCATGAAGGAACTGCTGATCATGAGCGCGCTGCTCAAGGGCAGCGAACTCGAGATCAAGTTCCATCACGAGGCGCCGGTTGAGGTCGATAAGCTCGTCGCGCTGGTCAACGCCAATCGCTCATCGATGCGCCTTACTCCTTCGTACCAGGTGTACGTCCGGCTCCCCGACGCCTCCCACGAGCAGATTTTCGCCCATCTGGAGAGCGTATTGCAGGCGCTGGCAGCGTGTGAAAAGTTGGAACAACCGGTCGAGGATCACGCGGGACAACTGACCCATTAGAAAGGCGAGGGACAAATTCCGGTCTGGTGAACCGCTTCGCGAACTTCCGCGACCTGGCTCGCGCCGCTCGCCGGCTCAAAGTGACAGAGGGGCTATGGAGAGGTTTGTAAGCTGGCTCGGAGGGACCGCGCTAGGGTTGATCGTGGTCGTGGGTGGATGCTCGAGCAACGGCCTGCATCTGCCTTTCGGAAATTCCTCTTCTGCGACCTCGAAGACCGCGCCGCGGGTGGCGACGGGCACAGCCGCCGACATTGCCGCGGCGGTGCCCTACACGCCGCCGCCACCCCCTCCGGTGGATGGTGCGGTGATCGACAGCGTGGTGGCGAGCGTTGATGGCACACCGGTCACCTCGCAGGATGTGGCGAGCTTCTCAACCAAGGATCCAACCGACAACAGCCCTGACGACGCGAGCTCGGATGACCCCAACGCCAAACTGAAGGCGATCATCGGCCAACAGCTCATGGCCAGCGAAGCGGAGAAATACGCCAGCGTGGTTTCCGAGACCGACGTGGATCACTACATCGAGAATCTCGAACAGCGCAATCAGATAACCGACGAACAACTGCGCGCGCAACTGCAGGCGCAGAATGTCAGTTACGCGAGCTTCCGGCAGAGGGTCCGCCGACAGCTCGAGGCGATGGCGGCGTTCCAGAAGGAGGTCCGTGATAAAATCGTCGTCTCCGATGCGGATATCGAGCAGTTCTACAAGGACCACGCCGACGAATTCACGGTTACTGACGAGAAGTACCAGCTCGCGCAGGTGCTGATCGCCGTGCCGCCGAACGCGCCGCCGCAGACCGTCGCGACCGCCCGCGCGCGCGCCGAGGACGTGCAGAAACAGGCGGCCGCCGGCGCTGACTTTGCCGACCTCGCGCGGCGCTATTCCGATGATGATTCCAAGGACAAAGGCGGCGAGTTGGGCGTCTTCAGCCCGAATGATCTGAACGACAATATTCTCGCCGGCATCAAGAATCTCAAACCCGGCGAGGTCTCGAAGGTAATCCGCACCAAGTACGGCTTCCATATCCTCAAAGTCGAGGCGCATCAGGTGCCGGGACGGACGCCGCTGGCGGAGGTCAAGTCCACGATCCGCGAAAGAATCCAGTTTGAACGTTCGAAGAGCGACCTGCAGCAGTGGGTGGATCAGGACCTGGTCAAGAGTCATTACGTTGAGACGAACCCGGAGTAGGATACGGGAATGAGACGCCAACCCCGCACGCCCCTGCTGGCGATAACCATGGGGGACCCGGCCGGGATTGGTCGCGAAATAATCCTGCGCGCCGCGGCGGCGCTGGCCCGCAAACGCGCGGCGCCGCGCCTCATCGTGATTGGCGACTGCGCGGCGATGCGCGATGAGTATCAAAGGATCGGGATCGACACCCCGGAACCTCGTCCGTGGTCATCGGAACTCGCCGCCGAGCGAACCATCCTTCCGGTCATCAACGTGGGCAAGTTGCCTGCCGAAGCCTATCAACCGGGGCGGCCGACGGTCGCGGGCGGCGACGCCGCGTATCGTTACATCCTGGAGGGCGCCCGGATGGCACTCGAGGGACGCGTCGACGCGCTGGTGACCGCGCCCATCAATAAGGAATGGCTAAACCGCGCGGGGCATCATTTCCCAGGCCATTCGGAGTTGCTGGCCGAGATGGCCGGCATGCGGAAGTGGCGGATGATGTTCGCCGGACGGCAATTGCGGGTGGCGCTCACGACGGTCCACGCCGGTTTGAAGGATGCCATCGGCCAACTGTCGGTCGAGCGGGTGTTCGAGACGATTCTGCTCCTCAACCATCACCTGCAGCGTCACGACGGTCTGGCGCGGCCGCGCATCGGGGTGCTCGGCCTCAACCCGCATGCGGGCGAAAACGGCTTGTTTGGCGATGACGAGCAGCGGGTGATCAAACCCGCCCTGCGCGAAGCGCAGCGTGCCGGAATCGAAGCCTTCGGACCGCTGGCGCCGGATACCGCCTTCGTTCGCCGCGAAGGCAGATTCGGCTTTGACGGCGCCGTGGCAATGTATCACGATCAGGGATTGATTCCGCTCAAAACCATCGATTTTGACTGTGCGGTGAACATCACGCTGGGATTGCCCTTTATCCGTACTTCGCCCGATCACGGGACGGCTTATGATCTGGCGGGACTCGGCGTGGCCAGCGCAACGAGCATGATCGCCGCGATTTCCTACGCGGCGGCCGCGGTGCGCAAGGCCCGGGCGCTGTCCCGCGGCGCGTATCCCTCCACCGGCGCGATTCACGCGGCAGGCTAGAGCGATGGACCGCATCGTTATCAAGGGCGCGCGCGAGCACAATCTCAAGAACCTCGATCTCGAGATTCCGCGCAACCAACTGGTGGTGATCACAGGGCTCAGCGGCTCGGGCAAATCGTCGCTGGCCTTTGACACGATCTATGCGGAGGGCCAGCGTCGGTATGTCGAATCGCTCTCGGCCTACGCGCGACAGTTCCTCGAACAGATGGAGAAGCCGGACATTGACTCGATCGAGGGACTGTCGCCGGCGATCTCGATCGAGCAGAAGAGCAGCTCGCGCAATCCGCGTTCGACGGTCGCGACGATAACCGAGATCTATGATTATCTGCGGCTGCTTTTCGCGCGCGTCGGCCACGCCTTCTGCTACAAGTGCGGTCGCGAAATCGCGCAGCAGAGCGTACAGCAGATCGTCGACCAGATTCGCCAGTGGCCTGAAGGTACGCGGGTGCAGGTGCTGGCGCCGATTGTGCGCGATCGCAAAGGCGAATATCGCAAGGAGCTTGCCGACCTGCGGCGCGCCGGCTTCGTCCGCGTCAAGGTCGACGGCAAGGTGCTGGAGCTGAGCGACGAGATCGCGCTGAACAAGAATCAGCGGCATACGATTGACGTGATGGTCGATCGCCTGGCTATCCGCGCAGGGATCGAAAAGCGGCTCGCCGATTCGCTCGAAGTTGCCTTCAAGTACGGCGGCGACCTCCTCAAGGTCGAACGGCTGGAGGGCAACGACCGCAGCGGCGAAGAGGTTTACTTCAGTCAGCGCTTCGCCTGCGTCACCTGCGGCATCTCGTATCCGGAAATCACGCCGAGAATGTTCTCGTTCAATAGTCCGCACGGCGCCTGCACGGAATGCTCGGGCATCGGCTCGATCATGTACTTCGATCCCGAGCTGGTGGTGCAGAACGAGGATCTGAGTTTCAACGACGGGGTGATCGCGCCGTGGGCTGGGATGAACTACATGCAACCGGTAATCGAAGCGCTGGCGGCGCATTACAAGTTCACCCTCGAGCAGCCATGGAAAACGATCCCGGCCAGGGTGCGCAAGGCGCTGCTTAACGGTTCCGGCGATGAGGAAATCGAGTTCGGCTACGAACGCGGCAGGCATCGCCACACCTACGCGCGCCCCTTCGAGGGCGTGCTGGCGTGGCTCGATCGCCGCTACAAGGAAACCGAGTCGGAGAGTATTCGCGAGACGCTCGAAGCCTACATGAACATGCGGCCGTGCCACGTATGCAACGGCACGCGGCTCAAGAAGGAAAGCCTGTTTGTCCGCTTCAACGGCAAGTCGATAAGCGAAGTCACCGCGATGTCGATCAAGCAGGCGTGCCAGTTCTTTGAGGCGCCGACGCTCTCCCCGCAGGAAGCCGAGATCGCGCGGCTGATTCTCAAGGAGATCCGCGAACGGCTGAATTTTCTGGCGGGTGTCGGTCTCGATTACCTCGCGCTTGATCGCACGGCGGGCAGCCTTTCCGGCGGCGAGAGCCAGCGGATCCGACTCGCCACCCAGATCGGCTCGAGCCTGGTCGGCGTCCTGTATATTCTTGACGAGCCGTCAATCGGCCTTCATCAGCGCGACAATGCGCGGCTGCTGGCGACGCTGAAGCGGTTGAAGGAACTGGGCAACTCGGTGATCGTCGTCGAGCACGATCGCGACACGATGCTCGAGGCCGATCATATCATCGACATGGGTCCCGGCGCGGGCATCCATGGCGGCTACGTAGTCGCGCAGGGCACGCCGCAGGAGATCATGCGCAACCCGGCCTCGCTCACCGGGAAGTATCTGTCGGGCGAACTGGAAATTCCCCTGCCACAGCGGCGTCGCGCATTGGGTAATCGATGGCTCACGATAAGGGGCGCGCGAGAGAATAATCTCCGCGACCTGACCGTCGGCTTTCCGCTCGGCGTAATTGTCTGTGTCACCGGGGTCTCGGGCTCCGGCAAGTCCTCCCTCGTGCTGGATACGCTTTATCGCGCGCTGGCCCATCGACTGGGTGGCAGTCGCGAGCGGGCGGGAGCCTTCAAAACGATCGAAGGCATCGAGCATCTCGACAAGGTGATTCATGTCGATCAGAGTCCGATCGGTCGCACGCCGCGGTCCAATCCGGCGACGTATACCGGGCTCTTCACGCATATCCGCGAGCTGTTCGCGCAGCTTCCGGAGGCGCGGATGCGCGGTTATGGGCCCGGCCGTTTTTCCTTCAATGTCAAGGGCGGGCGCTGCGAGGCCTGCCAGGGCGACGGTATCATCCGCATCGAGATGCACTTTCTGCCCGACGTTTACGTCACCTGCGAAGTCTGCGGCGGCCGGCGTTACAATCGCGATACGCTCGAAGTTCAGTACAAGGGCAAGAATATCGCGGAGGTGCTCAACCTGACGGTCCTCGATGCGCTCGAGTTCATGAGCTCGGTGCCGCCCATCCGGCAGAAGCTCGAAACCCTGCGTGACGTCGGTCTTGACTATATCCACCTCGGGCAGTCGGCGACGACGCTCTCGGGCGGCGAGGCCCAGCGCATCAAACTCGCCAAGGAGCTCTCACGGCGGGCGACGGGTCGCACGCTCTACCTGCTCGATGAGCCGACGACGGGTCTCCATTTCGACGATATCAAGCGACTGTTGGCGGTGCTGGGCCGGCTGGCCGATGCCGGCAATACCATCATCGTGATCGAGCACAATCTCGACGTGATCAAGACTGCCGACTACGTGATTGACCTCGGCCCGGAGGGCGGCGACCGTGGCGGCCGTATCATTGCGCAGGGCACGCCCGAGGAAGTCGCCGCCGCGCGCGATTCGTATACCGGAGAATTCCTGCGCCAGGTGCTCGGCGCTCGGGCCGCCGCCTGAAGCGGAGTAACGCAACCCCCCGACTAAAGTCCTTTCACGGAGGATAAAGCCGTGTCACAAAGTGTCGAAGCCGCTGTCTCAACCTACGATTGGAACGCGATTGTCGATGACCTCAGCCGGTTGCTCAGGCTCAAGACCACACCGATCGGCATGAAGCTGTTTACGACGGTCGCGGAGATGGAAGCGATTCCCAAAATCCGCCGTCCATCCTCGATCCACACGACCGATCAGATCGTTGCGCAGGCGGCGCGGCTGGGCTTTACCGTCGGGATCACGCAAAAGGACCTGGTCGGTGCACAGTGCGGTGCCGTGATCGGCTTGCATCCGCAGGACGCGGACTGGCGATCGGGTCGGCAGATGGCGGGCGTCTGGTATGCGACGCCGCAGGACGCCGCCGCCCATCAGGAGGCGATGGACGTGGTGCCGCACGGCAAATATGCCGCAATGGCGGTATCACCCCTGGCCAGCGGACGGTTGAATCCGCCCGATATCTGCCTTATCTACGGCACGCCCGGCCAGATGATCATCTTTATCAATGGGCTGCAGTGGAGCGGCTATCGAAAATTCAACTGGGGCGTGGTCGGCGAATCGGCCTGTGCGGATTCGTGGGGCCGCGCCCTGAAAACCGGCGAGCCGAGCCTTTCGATCCCGTGCTTCGCGGAGCGGCGCTACGGCGGTGTGCTCGACGACGAGCTGCTGATGGCGCTGTCGCCGCACTTTCTGCCGAAGGCGATTGAGGGAATGAAGCGGCTCGCGGCCAATGGTCTGCGCTATCCGATTCCGCAGTACGGTATCCAGGCCGATGCGCGCGCGGGTCTTGCCGTGAGCTATGGCACGAAGCGCGAATGATAGCCGCATCTGAACCTGGATAGCCTGACCCTCCGCGCGGTGCCCCAGAATCCCCCTTGAGTCGACCGCGCGGGGGAGGCCAGGCAGGCTGGCAACCGATGTACGTCGCCGACACGATCGTGGCCCCTGCAACGCCGCCGGGACGAGGCGCCGTCGCCATCATCCGCTTGTCCGGCAAGGAGGCAATCGCGATCGCACGCACGCTGTGGCGCCCGCGCAAGCCCGGGGAGCTGCGACCGCGCGAGTTGCGGCTCGGCGCGATTCGCGATCCGTCGTCCGGCGCCACCATCGACGAGGCGCTCTGCGTGATTTTCCCCGCGCCGCACAGCCTGACTGGCGAAGACGTCGTCGAGCTTCATTGTCACGGTGGAGTTTACCTGGTCCGTCGGATCCTCGCGCTGACGGCGGACCTGGGCGCGCGGCTGGCGCAGCCGGGCGAGTTCGCGCGCCGTGCTTATCTCAACGGACGCATCGACCTGACGCGCGCCGAGGCCATCGCCGACCTGGTCGAGGCGCGCGGCGAGGAGGCGCTGGTGCGGGCGACAGCACAGCTAAGCGGCGCGCTGGCGCGGCACGTCGAAGGCTTGCGCGAGAAGGTGATCGGAATCCGCGCATATCTCGAAGCCGAGATCGATTTCGCCGACGAGGACCTCGACCTGCCGTCGCGCGCGCAGCTCGCATCTTCGATAAACGAGTTGGCCGACTCGGTCCGCCTGCTGCGCGACAGCTTCGCCCGCGGGCGCATCGCGCGCGAAGGGGTGCGCGTCGCGCTCATCGGCAAGCCGAACGCGGGCAAATCGAGCATTCTGAACCTGCTCCTCGGCAGCAACCGGGCGATCGTCACGCCTATTCCGGGGACCACCCGCGATGTAATCGAAGAGTCGATTAGCCTTGGTCCGTGGTCGGTGGTGCTTTCCGATACGGCCGGGCTGCGTGACAGTGTCGAGCCAATCGAGCAATTGGGAATCGCGCGGACGCGGGCAGCCGCAGACGAAGCGGATCTGCTGCTGGCGGTGTTCGACTCCTCACGTCCATTCGACTCCGATGATGCACAGGTGGTCGCTGCGACGCGCGAGCGGAGCGGGATCGCGTTGCTGAACAAGTGCGACCTCGCCGCGCGGCTCGACCGTGAAAGGCTGCGCGCCGAGGGCATGAAACTCCGGGTAGTCGAGTTCTGTGCGCTCACGGCATACGGTCTGGCCGAGCTCCGTCGGCATCTGGAAGTCACCATCGACCAAATGGCCGGCGGGCCACAGACGGACGGGAGTCCCGCGATCACGCGCGAGCGGCATCGCGTAGCCCTCGATCAGGCGCTCGCGGCATTACAGGCGGCGCACGATGCGGCGCTGGCGTCGATGCCGCCGGAGATTGTCGCGGTGGACGTGGCGCGCGCTGCCGACGCGCTGGCGTCGATCACCGGCGCCGTTTCAACCGAGGACGTACTCGACGCCGTGTTCAGCCAGTTTTGTATCGGCAAGTAACGACGACCGCGGCGCTTTCCGCCGTCACCACGACGCAACTCTACGCTCCCCCGAGCGTCCTATTATGCAGAGTGCGCGGCGTGTGCCCGCATCGTGCCCGGCAAGGAGAACGAAGCAAAAATGCGACGCAAGCGATGGTTTTTGACGCTCGGACTGATGGCGATTCTGGCGCTTCCGCTGCCCGCCCTGGCGTTCGGTCCTCATGGGATGGGGCCCGGGGGCGGCGACGGCATGATGCCTATGATGATGCTGCTGCATCATGTGAACCTGACCGCGGATCAACAATCGCAGATTCAGCAGATCATGCAGGCGAACTGGCAGCAATCGAAACCGCTGGTGCAGCAACTCCGTTCCATCCATGAGCAGATGGCCAATGAGCTGCTGAGCAGCGGCACCGTCACGGCCGCCAATTTCACCACTCTGCAGAACCAGGAAGAGCAGGTCCGACAGCAACTCGACGCCAATATGCTCAACACGGCGCTCAAGGTTCGCGGCGTGCTGACGTCCGACCAGCTTGCGCAGGCCGCGACCCTGCACAGTAAGCTCGTCTCGCTGCATCAGCAGATGGAAGCGCTTTTAGGCAACGACGAGCCGCCGCCTCCGGCCGAGTAAAGGTCTGTTGTGCGAAGCTGCGCGGTGTCCATCGCCGAGGCCGGCGGTGGACACCAATCTCAGCGCGAACCGGGACGCCGGCGTATACTGACGATGATGGATCTGACCGGAACTTCGGTTGCCGGACCGGCGTCAGCTTTGATCGAACGGGCCTGCCGTGGCGACGACCGGGCGACCGAGCAACTGATTCGCGCCTATCAAAATCGTATCGCGGCGATGGTGCGTGGGCTGGTCGGCGATGCCGAGGGCGAATGGGCCGATCTGTGTCAGGAGATCTTCGTCAAGATGGTGCTGGCGCTGCCGAAGCTGAAGACCACGGCGGTTTTTGAACCGTGGCTTTTTCGCATCGCGCGCAACGCCTGCTATGACCATTTGCGCCGTCGCCGGGCGCGCCGCTGGCAGGTGCCCTGGGAGCCGCATCATGACGCGACGCCGGACCATCGCGGGGAGCCCGGAAGCGTGGACGAAGCCGATGCCGCCAGCGCACGCCTGACCGCGGCGATCGCGCAACTTCCGGCAGATCAGCGCGAACTCATCGAGCTGGTGCGCAACGAACACTGGAGTTACGAGAAGCTGGCGCGCCGTTCCGGCGAAACCCTCGCGGCAATCAAGTCGCGGCTGTTTCGGGCGCGCCGGCGGCTGCGCCAGTTAATGGTCGAGGCCGACCATGAGTGAATTGATTAATCAACCTCCCTATGAGCCTGAAGGTGCCCTGTTGCCGGACGATTTCGCCCATCGGGTGATGCTCCGCGTGGGGCGAATCAGACGGCGGCGTATGATCGTGCGGCGGACGTTTGCAGCCGCCGCAGCGCTGCTCGTTGTCGCGGTTCCGCTCACCCTCCGCGAGCACTGGGCCGGCAATCCGGTATCGGTGGGCGGGCAATCTTCGGCGTCAGCGCTTGAAGCGGACTATGAGCAGCTCGCCCGCGTCGAGCAGCCGCCCCAGTTGACCGACTACCTGATGCCGGCGGTGGACGCCGATAGCAGTTTTGCGGCTGAATACTCCGGCGGGCTCTGGACTGACTACTCGGCGGGAGCGGACTATGCGGCGGCGACCGATTACTCCTCCGCCGACGAATAGCCAGCTTGCGGACGGGGCGCAGAATCCGGGCATACCCTGCACCGGGTTGTTACCGGCGCCGCGACGATCCGCTAAGCTCTTGCCGCAGCGGTGAGACTCATATCCGACATCCTGATCTTCTTCGGCGCGATTCTGTTGACTCTCGGCACGGACCTGGTGGTCGAAACCGCGGGGCAGAACCTGACGAGCGTCGGCGGTTTATTGGGCGTCCTCGTCTCGGTAATCGGAGTCTCGATGCTGACGGCCGGCCTGCTGAGCCATTTTCGCCTCTCGCGCGAGAGTCACGCTGAGCCCGACGCCAAACCTGGCAATTCACGTAGTCGCGGATGATTTCCGAACAGCGCGAGGGTTTGCGCCGGATCCGTAGCCGGCGGCTACGGCTTTGGTCAGGAATTTCCCTGGGGTTCACGCTGCTGATCGCCGCGTCGTGGATGCATCGCGTATGGCTGGCGCTGTTTGCGCTGGGATGCACTGTCGGAGTGGGGATCTATCTGGCAATTCGCGCTTCCCGCGCCCGCTGTCCGCGTTGCGCACAGTACTTTCACTCGCCGTCCGCCGATCCTTCATTGCGGCGATTGCTGACCACCCGATGCCTTCATTGCGGCCTGCCGCTCTCCGCGGACCGGGTGGTATATCCGAGCATGGAGTGAGCGTGCGCCGCGTACGGCAGGGGATTGTTTAGCGACCCGCGTTCGTCTATCCTAGCCATTCCGATTTTCTCGGGGGCCGATTTCCATGAACAGTGTGATCCAGAAGCTCGAAGAGCGCAGCCTGCGCAATGATCTCCCCGAGTTTCGGGTCGGCGATACGGTACGCCTGCAGGTCAAGGTAGTTGAAGGCGAAAAGGAACGCCTGCAGCCGTTTGAAGGGATCGTTATCAAGATAAATCGCGGCGGCAGCCGCGCGACCTTCACGGTGCGCAAGGTCTCCTACGGCATCGGGGTGGAGCGCATCTTCCCGCTCCATTCGCCGCGGATTGAGAAGATCCAGGTGCTGAGCCGGGGAAGGGTTCGCCGCGCCCGCTTGTACTACCTGCGCAGCCGCTCCGGCAAGGCCGCCCGCGTCGAAACGATCGGCTGACAACTCCTCGAGCGAATCTACGGTGAGTCCTGTCCAGTTCCGGCACGGACATCGCCGTCGAGCGACGCCCCTTCGCAGACCGTCAGCGAGTCACTCTCGACATTGCCCCTGACTCGCGCGCGAGGGCCGAAAATCGCCGAACGCGCGCCGATCACATCGCCGATCAACTCACCCAGAACGAGAACTCGCGACGCCCGCACGCGTCCTTCGACCGAGGCCTGCTCGGTGATCACAACGAGCTCGCTCGAGCTGACCTCACCGCGAAAACGTCCTTCAATCCGGACCGGCTCCTGGAAGACCAATCGTCCCGAGACATTGACGCCGCGACCGACTGCGACCCGCGTGCGTTCTTCGATCCACGCCTGTTCGGGCGTGATGGGCGCGCCGACCGCAGTGGGCATATCCAAGTGGGCTTGCGCTTGAGCTGCGCTGGAATCTTTTCTGAGCGGCATCACTGACCATCGCTAATCAATTCGGTCAGGAGGAAAAACGTGGCACGCGACAGCATGTCCGGTTCGACCCGCGATAAGAGGCGGCGCAGTAGCCGCACAGATATCTTTCGCATATGAGCAGCGTGGATGGAAGGCGCAGCCGCCGGGTGGATTTATCGGGCTGGGCACCTCGCCCGGCAACTTGATCCGTTCAATCCGCGCGGTCCGGTCCACTTGCGGAATCGCCGACAGCAGGGCCCGGGTGTAAGGATGCCGCGGCGCTCGATAAAGTTCCTCGCGCCCGGCGATTTCGACAATCTTGCCCAGATACATGATCGCGACGCGATGGCTGATATGCTCGACCACCCGCAAATCGTGGGCGATGAACAGGTAGGTCAGATGCAGGCTGTCCTGCAGGTCCTGGAGCAGGTTGATGATCTGCGCCTGAATCGACACGTCGAGCGCCGAGACCGGCTCATCGAGAACGAGAAAACGCGGTTGCACAGCCAGCGCCCGGGCAATGCCGATTCGCTGCCGTTGCCCGCCAGAAAATTCATGCGGATAACGGTCGAGGGCGTCCGGCGCGATCCCGACCATCCGGAGCAGATCACGCAGCCGCGCTTCTTTCTCCCGGCCGCTCGCCAGACGATGGATCTCGAGGCCCTCGCCGACGATGGCGCGGATCCGCAGGCGCGGATTCAATGACGCGTATGGATCCTGAAATACCAGTTGCATCTGGCGGCGCAAGGCGCGCATCTCCCGCGAGCTTAGCTGCGATAGATCACGACCGGCAAAATAGACGCGGCCGGCGGTGGGTTCGATCAACCTGAGAATCAGCCGCCCCAACGTGGACTTGCCGGAGCCTGACTCCCCTACCAGTCCAAGCGTTTCGCCGTCGAAGATTTGCAGATCCACGCCGTCCACCGCCTTGACGGTTAACGCGCGGCCAAAGAGCCCGTCCGCGCCGGCCGGAAATTCCTTGCGCAGGCCGACGCAACGCACCAACGGCTGCGCGCCGGGCGCCGATTCTCCTGACGTCGCAGTGGGTTCCGGCGGCTCAGACACGGATACAGGCTACATCATGCTGAGGTGCTTTGGCTTGCAGGGGCGGGACGATCTCCGAGCATCGCGGAATCGCCAGCGGACAGCGCGGATGGAAGCGACAGCCGGAGGGCGGCGCCGCCGCACTCGGAATCGTTCCGGCGATCGCCTTCAGGCGCCGCCGCGGCCCCCCGCTGCCGGGAATCGATTCGAGCAGGGCCTGCGTATACGGATTAAGCGGATGCTGGAACAGTTCCGCTTTCGCGCATCGCTCCATCACGCGCGCGGCGTAGAGTATTACCACCTCATCGGCGTATTGGGCGACGATACCGAGGTCGTGGGTCACGAGGATTACCGCGAGATCAAGTTTCTGCTGCAACTCGCGGATCAGATCGAGGATTTGCGCCTGGATCGTCACATCGAGCGCGGTCGTCGGCTCATCCGCGATCAGCAGATGCGGATTACACGCGAGCGCCATCGCGATCATCACCCGCTGGCGCATCCCGCCCGATAACTGATGAGGATAGTCGTGGATCCGCCGCTCCGGATCCGCAATCCCAACCATTCGCAATGCGGCGATCGCGCGGTCGCGAGTCTCCGCGCGACCGGTTCGCTGATGCAGGCGGATAGCTTCGCCAACCTGATTGCCGATGGTAAAGACCGGATTCAGCGAGGTCATCGGCTCCTGGAAAATCATCGCCATCCGCGCGCCACGGATCCGGCGCATTTCGGCCTCGCTCAAGGTCAGCAGATCGCGGCCCTCGAAGGTTATCGAACCGCTGACGATTCGCGCCCCGGGCGGCAACAGCCTCATGAGCGAAAGCGCCGTCATCGTTTTGCCGGAGCCTGATTCGCCAACGATGCCGATCAGACGTCCGCGATTCACGGCGAAGCTGACGTCGTCGACGACGCGCGTTTCCCGCCCGTCGCTGAAGAACGACGTACTGAGTCCTGTCACTTCAAGCAGTGGCTGCAAGCGACGTTAAATCTATCACTGGATCGGCCCGGATCGAAATTTTTTGCACGCCGACCGAGGGTCAGGCGGCTGATACTTCGACCTGCCGAAATGGACAAAGTTCGCACGCGCAAATATCCTTGCGCGTTGCCACTATGGTCAAGTTTGTCGAAGGGTACCGCTTGAGATGAAATCGCTCCGTACGGCAGTGCTTATCGTCCTCACCCTCGGGTCTCTGTATGGATGTTCCGACACCTTCGGAGACAAGCTCAGCGAGCATCGTTACTGCGTCGGCGTTGCGCAAATCCAGCCGCAAAAGGTGGATGACTGCCTGCGCGATACGAACGGCCATCGCGAGCAGATCGATTCGTGCCTGTCCGGCGCGATGGTGCCCGATCGCAAGATCGCGATGCTGAATGATTGCGTGGAGTCGAGCGAGCACGGGGGTTATTAAGCTTTGGCGCGAGCCTGCAACACATAGATGATCGCGCAGCCGGCGACCGTGAACAGGTTACGCACCAAATCGATCCACGGATTAGTCGTTGAGGCGCCCGGCCCGAAGCATCCGCAGTTGACGTCGAGGCCGCGCGCCAGCGCCTGAGCAAGCGCAATCACGAAAATCAGCGAAAGCACGAACACGGCCGCGGCGCCGATCCGGCGAGGACGGCCGCCCAAAATAAGCAGGCCTGCGATGATTTCGAAAATCGGCAGCGCCAGGGCGAAGATGCTGACGATAGCGTTGGGCAGGATCGCGAACGATGCGACACTGTCGGCGAAACCCAGCGGATCGCCGACTTTGCTCCATCCGGCGTAGACAAACTCCAAACCGATCGCCGTGCGCAGCCCCAGCTCGACCACAATCCAGCCGCCGCGACGTTGCAGTCTGAGCATCGTTCAATGCGCGACCGGCTGTCCGGCAGCAGTCCACGCCGGCCATCCGCCGGTGAAGATCCGGACCTGCGAGAAACCAAGGCTCAGCAGCGCGCTGGCGACCATCCGACTATCCTGACACTCGCCGCCGGAGCAATAGACGATGATAGGCGCGTCCTTTGCGCGATCGAGCTGCGGCCGCAGCCGAACATAGTCGCGCGCGAAGTCGGCACGCGACAGATTCAACGCGCCCGGCACGTGACCCGCATCGTAGAAAGTCTTCGCGCGCGCATCGAGGATCACGGCTCGGTGGTCGCGTACCGCAGCCTCGAACTCATCCAGCGGCACCGTCGCAAAGTTCGACAACTCGAAGGCGGGCGCCCGGATTAGCTCGCCGAGCTCCGCCGCCAGACGTTGCTGCGGCGTCTGATAGGACAGTGGGAGTGGCGTGCCGCGCAGATGGTTCGTCGCGACCCCCAGCACTGCCGAGATAACCGCGAGGACCGCCACGGCGGCACAGTCGCGCGCCAGGATATCAAGAGCAGGCGCCTTCACCCGGCTGCGGGCTCACCACCGCCCAAGCGCCGGGCAAGCTGCTCGCCTTTAAGCACCTGCTCGACGTCGCCCGCGATTTTTGTCGGCGGCGTATCCGTGGCCAGATACTGCATCAGCGGACGCCCATCCGCGCCGACCAGGAAAAACTCCAGGACGTGGTCGACCGTGCCGTCGGCTTCGCGCTGCCGCTTCAGCCTGAATCGCGCCATCAGCCGGTCAATCGTGGCCGGCGGGCCGGTCAGAAACAGCCATCCGGAGCGTTCGGCGCCCTGCTCTTTTGCGTATGTTTTCAGAACCGACGGTCCGTCATGCTCCGGATCAACGGTCACCGATACCAACCATACCCTGGTGCCGACGTTCGATCCGAGCTGGTTCGCGATCGATCGCATGCGCGCGGTCATGACGAGACACGGGCCGGGACAGGTCGTATAGATAAAGTCGAACAACACCGGCTTGCCTTTGAGGGAGGCGAGCGAGAGTTGTCGTCCATCCTGATCGGTCAGCTCCAGCGCGGGGAGACAATCCCGCTTCGCGGTCTCCGAGTCCGAACTGACCGATTCCGTATTGCTGTTGCAGCCAGTCAACGAAGGGCCGAACAGAAGACTGAGGATAACTAATGTTGTGAGTATACTATGATTGTGAGTGGACTTCATATCTCAGTACAGATCCGGGTTATTCACTAATCAACTGTTCCGGTCGGATGCGCTGAGGGCGACGAACGCCGCGCAAGCAGCGGCGCGACGACGGCCGACAGCGAGGTCTCCGTCAATTCGGGCTGGTCGGGAGTATGAATCGCGCGCACTTCGCCGCGAGGTCCGATGATGACCGTCACCGGTAAGGTTCCCGGTTGCCCGAAGCCGTCGGCGCTGGCGTCGTCGCGCATCGCGCCTGGCAAGCCGTATTCACTCATCATCCGGACGGCCTCGTTCCGGTCGTGGGAGCGGTCAAGACTCAGGGCGATTAGCTCGAGACCCTTGCTATGGTAGCGGTCGTATACCGCCTTCAGAGCGGGCAATTCGGCGCGGCACGGGGGGCACCAGGTTGCCCAGAAGTTTACGATCACCACCTTGCCGCGCTCCGCGGCGAGGTTGAAGCTGCTGCCGTCAAACTTCTGAACGGTCAGTTGAGGCGCCGGCTGGCCCACCTCCAGCGCAAGCACCGGCGGCGCGAAGCCTAAGATCGCCGACAGCAGGAATCCCGAAACCATCCGAAGGCCACGGTAGCGCATCGTTCCAATCGCTCAAAAATCATAGCTGAGCACGGTCTTCAGCAGATAGGGCGCCGTTATCTGATTGCCGTTCATGTTCTGAAACACCGGAATGCCAACATCGGTGTACCAGCGGATAATTCCGATTTTAGTCTCGACGCCCGGAGCAATCAGCAGGCGCGAATAGCCGGTATTCGTGGGATCGGCCTGCGACTGGCTGTCGCGCGCTCGATCCGAAGCGACCAGCGAAACCAGCGGGGCGAACTCCTTAAGAAAGCCGATCTGGCCCCAATTGTAGATAAGGCCGAGTGCGCCATCGAATTCGCGGCCGGGCTTGTAATGATCCTGCGTGAAGACCGGCAGGTCATACGATCCCTGCACGTACCAATTGAGCGGACGCTCGAGCAGACTGAAGGGCAGATTCCCCAGATGATAAGCGCCGAACAGAAGGTCCGTGCTGCCCGTGCCGATCTGGTTGTCACGATCGACGTGCGGATAGGTGTACCATCCGCTCGGCACTTTCAGGCCGCCGACGAGACCCGTGGACATATCCTCGGAAAAGCCGGTGTACATGCCTTCGATGCGAATGTCGCCGATCGAGTTCCAGTTGTAGGACTGAAAGTTGGCGTTATCACCGGTGTACGCCCCGCGATAAAACCGCTGCCAATAGGGGATCTGAATCATCGCCCCCCAATTGCGATTGAACATGTACTGCAGACCCACCGTCGTGAAGTTGGTCCGCAGCACCTTGTCGTTGTTGTTCGCCGCTGAGGCGATATGCGCCGCATGCCAGTTCAGATACTGGTCCATATAATCGTATTCGATCCACGCCGTGCCGCCGGCCCCCTGAGGGAACAGCGAAGAGGTGCCGACCTCGAACACCCCGCATCCGCAGGCGCACGCATGGGCGCTCGAGCGAAAAGTCGCAAGCAGAATAAAGCCTAAGACCGCGAGTGCGTATCTACACGCTCGCCGAGCGGAGTTCCTGTACCAGTCCGACCACAAGTAAGACATCGCTTCTCCACCAGACTCGAGTTGACCATCGGAGCAGGATCGGGCGGCCGCGTTTTCGCGGCGCGCGATCTACCGTCCCCGGACGTGACTGTCGCTTCAGGAGAAAGCGATTCTGGGCGGAGGAGCTGGCGGTTGCTCGGGACTGCGCAAACTCGGCGGCTGCGCCGCGTCCAGCGCGGCCAGATCAAAGGGCGGCGTCGCCAGGTTGGTGCCCGCGCTTGGTAGCGGGAGACTGCAATGCGTCGATTCGACGCTGACGGACTGGGCCGGGTGGCAGATATCCATCGTGAAGCTCGGATGCTGATCGCGATTGACGTGCGCCACCACCAGTGGCACACCCGCAACCATCATCGCCAGCATCAGCAGCGCGGCGAGCAGCGGTGATTTGAGCCGAATCAGAATTGTCCGCGTCCCTTTTCCAGATCCGCCACCTTGAGTTGAATCATTCCATGGCTCTGCGTATTTGGCAACTGAAGCGGCACGCACGAGGCCCTGCCCTTTTCCATCTCGCCGATACGATAGCGATTCCCGCAAAAGCGGCAGACCACCTCATCCTTGTCTGTGCGATAGCCCTGATGGTAGCGGCCGCACTGCGCGCAGGCGTCCATAACCGAATGAATGCGGCCGGTGCCGTCCTGGGCGAGAATGAAGCGAATGCGTTCGCCGGTGGCGTCGCGATAGCAGAAAAGGTGCGCCCGTCCTCGCGCCAGGAGGGCGAGCGGAACGCTCACTGACTCCGCCCCGGTAACCTCGGTGCAGGCATCGCGCGCCGTGTAGAGCGCGAGCGCACCGACTATCAGCGCGATCGCGCCGCCGGCCAAGAACCATTTCCGCGCGGCGTACCTCACATCAGTATGCTTGCCGCAATTACCCTTGCCGGACAAGCGCTGAAGGGAGAAATCGGCCGTAACCGCGCGATACGTGAAAAGTAACCCGTTCGATGTGGCAACAGGAGTCCGACAACTCTTGTGTATGGCGTCGAATTCGGCGAGACTTAGGGTGCATTCGGAACGGTTCACGGCGTCGAGGCTGGACAGGCACGGTACTGGGCGTCTCGGGGAGTGGGAATGCTGCAACGCAGTCCGCTCACTGAAAGAGTCGTTCTCACAACACATAAGGAAGGAACCGACGAGGAACGCAAGATGAGCGCGGCAATCCGTATCGATCCCGAGACCGGCCGGAAGATTTTCAACACCCGAGCGGCCAAGGCGTCCGAAAAGATCACTGGCAAAGGCTATTCAGTCCTGGCCGATCAGAAGCTCAAGGAACTGCCGGAGATGCCGGCCGGCGCCACCTTTAATGCTGATGAGCAGGCCAAGTATCGGGCTTTCAAGGAAGCCCGCCTCGGCGCGGCCGACTATATCGCGATGGAAGGCGAGTTCAAGAAGTATTTGAACGACGTCTATTCCGAACCGCCGATTCCGCGTGAAGCGCTGACCGACGAATGCGAGGTCCTGGTGGTCGGCGCCGGCTTCGGCGGACTCCTGCTGTGGCACAAGCTCAGCAATGCGGGCTTCACCGACGTCCGCTTCTGCGAGAAGGGCGGCGATGTCGGCGGCACCTGGTACTGGAACCGCTATCCTGGTATCGCCTGCGACGTCGAATCCTACAGCTACCTGCCGCTGCTCGAAGAGATGGGTTACATCCCGTCGATGAAGTTCGCCTCCGGCTTCGAGATTCTCGAATATTGCCAGGCGATGGCGCAGAAGTTCGGCTTTTATGATCACTGCCTCTTCCATACGACGGTCGAGGCGACCACCTGGGACGAGGAATCCGGCCGCTGGATAGTTGAGACCGATCGCGGCGACAAGATGCGCGCGCGTTTCGTGATTTTGGCCAACGGCATCCTGACCACGCCGAAACTGGCGCGGATCAACGGCATGGAGAAGTTCCAGGGCGTGGCCTTCCACACCTCGCGATGGGACTACAATGTCGATCTGCGCGGCAAGACGGTCGGCATTATCGGTACCGGCGCAACCGCCGTGCAGGCGATCCCGGAACTGGCGAAGGTCGTCGGCCAGCTCTATGTCTTCCAGCGCACGCCGTCGTCAGTTGACGTGCGCGACCAGCGCGCCACCACCGACGAGGAGCGTCAGACCTGGGCTAACGAACCCGGATGGGCGCGGGCACGACGCGCGCGCTTCGCCAGAATCTCGGCCGGGCGCACCGCGATTCAGGCCAACGACGACTATCTCGCCGGAAAGATCGAGGAGATCAAGAAGCCCAAGCAATACGAGCGCAAACTGACGCCCGTGGAACTGGTGCAGAAGCAGCTTGATGCCAACTTCCGCATCATGGAGCAGATCCGGGCGCGCGTCGATGCGATCGTCAAAGATCCCAAGACGGCGGCGGCGTTGAAACCGTACTATCCCTACGGCTGCAAGCGACCCACCTTCCACGACGAGTATCTGCCGACCTTCAATCTGCCGCATGTGCATCTGGTGGACGTCGCCCCGCTCGGCGTGCGGGAAATCAACGAACGCGGCGTCGTGCACGAGGGCGTCGAGTACCCCCTGGACGTGCTGATTTACGCGACCGGCTTCCAGTGGATGGGAACTTCGACGTTCAATCGGATCACCGGACGCGGCGGTCGTACGCTCAAGGAAAAATGGGAAACCGAGGGTACCAAAACCTTTCTCGGCCTGCATAGCAAGGGTTTCCCCAACCTGTTTATCGTAACCGGCCCTCAGGGCGGCGGTGGCAGTTTCAACTTCACCGACGCGATCGATGCTCACGGCGACTATCTGGTCTGGATGCTGCAGACCATGCGCGAGCGCGGCGCCCGTATCGTCGATGTGCGACAGGAACACGAAGATACTTACGCGGAGCACTGCCGCGTCGTCGATATCGCGACGGCGCCGTTGCGCGATTGCGTCTCGTACTACAATGGTGAAGGTAAGGCTGAGCCCGGAAGCCTCGCTTACTACGGTGGCGGTCAGTGGCACAAGCATCGTATCGCCGCGCAATCGTCGCTCGAGCCTTACGTGTTTGACTATTCTGAGTCGGTGATGACCGCCTCACCCAAGTAAGCGCAGAATACCCTTCGCGGCAAAACCGCGAAGGTGAGAGTTTTCGAAAATGTCGTTCTCAAGGATAACGTTCCGGTCGAACCGGAACGTTATCCTTTTTTTGACCGACCGCGCCCGCCTCGAGCGAACGCGTGCGTCAAACCGCGGGCGCGAAAGCGTCACGTCATCGGCGCCGCGCACTTTCGCATAAGCGCAAGCGAGAGAAATCGTTACCATTTCCTGCTAAGCTCGCCTTCGCCTCCGCCGTTTTGCGGAGCGATAACACAAGCGGAGACCGCGCCGCCGGGTGAAGATAACGATGCAGGAACTGGCTTATAGCAGCGCCGCTGAAATCGCCAGGAGGATCCGTCAAGGCGAGTTTTCGAGCCGCGAGGCGCTCGATTACTTCCTGGCGCGTATCGCGCAGCTCGATGGGAAAATCAACAGTGTTGTCACGATCGACGCCGACCGCGCCCGCGCCGAGGCCGCCCGCGCGGATGCCGCTCGGGCTCGCGACGACGCGATGGGACCCCTGCACGGCGTGCCGATGACGGTCAAGGATTCCTTCCAGACCGCTGGGATGCGAACGACCTCCGGCGCGCCGGAACTCGCCGATTACGTACCGGCTGAAGATGCCTGGCCGGTCGCCCGATTGCGTGCGGCGGGCGCGATCATTTTCGGTAAGACCAATCTGCCAATCTATGCAGGGGACCTGCAGAGCTACAATGCGGTCTTCGGCACCACGAATAATCCCTACGACCTCGCGCGGACGCCCGGGGGTTCTTCGGGCGGATCGGCCGCCGCGTTGGCATGCGGCTTCACCCCGATCGAGCTGGGCAGCGACATCGGGGGTTCGATCCGGCTGCCGTCTCACATGTCCGGAGTCACAGGTCACAAACCAAGTTACGGCATCGTTCCCGCCCACGGGCAGATTCCAGGACCACCGGGAACGCTCACCTTGGCCGATCTCGCGGTGGTCGGACCGATGGCGCGAACGGTCGAAGATCTCGAGATTGGGCTCGACGTCATGGCCGGTCCGAATCGATGGGACATCGCGGCCTGGCAACTGCGTCTGCCGCCGCCTCGGCGCAGCGAACTCAGGGACTATCGAATTGCCGCCTGGCTCGATGATCCGGCGTGCCCCGTCGAGCCGGAGTCGCGTCGACTCCTCGAACGCGCGGCCGAGACGCTCGCCACAGCCGGGGCGGTCGTGAACTATGAAGCACGCCCCGCCTTTTCGCTGGAAAAGGCGAATGAAACGTTTCTCGCCTTATTGCAGGCCGCGCTCGCCGGTGGAATCGCGCGCGACCGTATCGAAGAGTACGCCGCCGACCATACTGACACGTCCACCGGTCGTACGCGCCGTCTTCTGGCAATGCGCCATCGCGACTGGCTCAGCTACAACGAGCGGCGCCTCCAGATGCGCAGACGCTGGGAGGAATTCTTCCGCGAATGGGACGTCGCCCTGTTACCGGTCATGCCCTGTCCGGCGATACTCCATGATCACTCGGAGCCGCAGGCTGCCAGAACCGCGATCGTCGGCGGCGAACCGCGGCCCTACTGGAACCTGATCACCTGGATGGCGCCGGCCGGAGCCTGCTACCTGCCAGCGACCGTTATCCCGGTCGGCCTTACGCAGAACGGCTTGCCGATCGGGATTCAGATCGTCGCGCCCTATCTTGAAGATCGCACGACGCTTGACGTCGCCAGGCGACTGCTTGCGCTGACGGGCGGTTGCCCGAAGCCGAACGGCTTCTAGCCCGAGCCGGCAAACAACCACGCTCAACGCGCGAGATCGTCTGTAACAGCAAGCCTTCGCCGAGAGCTGTCAACTGGCGAAACCTGGCGACGTCACAAAACGGCTCTGCCGGCAATCAGCGTGATCACCAGCAATACCAAGAAGATAAAAAAGAGAATCTTCGCAATTTCGGTTGCTGCCCCCGCGATGCCGCCGAAGCCCAGCACGCCAGCGATTATCGCGATTATCAGAAATACTATTGCGTAATGAAGCATGTTTTCCGAGGGAGCAAGATGTGTACCGCCTTTTGCAGGACTCAAGTTGCTAAGATCGCTTGAAAATCGCTACTGTTTCCGCCGGCAGGCGTAAGAATTGATGTGAAAACTCTACATTAGTGTCTGACGCCAGAACCATCACCGGTGGCGCCGAATAGTGGCACGGAATTTCGCGCGTCGCCTGGGAAAAATTACACACTGTCAGAATCGAACCGCGTTCGTACACCAGCCATCGATCCACCTCGCTGAACGCGACTTCGCCGCGACCGCGACGACCGTCGCTCAACTCGGGCAGTTCCTTGCGCAACCGGATTAATCTCCGATACCAATCGAGCATCTCGCCATGCGGACTCTCGGTTAACTCATCCCAGTTCAGTTTTGAGCGCAGGTAGGTTTCGAGCGCCTGGGGATCGGGAACTTCATCCTCGGGCCAGCCGAAAGCCACAAACTCACGCTTGCGACCCTCGCTCACGGCACGACCCAGCTCGGGCTCCGGATGACCGCTGAAGTACAGAAACGGACTCGACGCGGCCCACTCCTCACCCTGAAAGAGCATCGGCACAAACGGCGCGACAAAGACCAATGCTGAAGCGATTTTGACCATCCGCAAATTGACGAGCATCGATATTCGCTCGCCCTTCGCGCGATTGCCCACCTGATCGTGGTTCTGCAGAAACCCAACGAACCGATGGCCACTTAACTCCGCTGGAGTCCGCCCATGATTTCGTCGCCGATAGCGCGAATATCGGCCATCGTAAACATACGCACTGCGTAGCGCGGTTGCGACGTCTCCGAGGCTGCCGAAATCGAGGTAATACCCGGACCGCTCCCCGGTTATATAAGCATGCAGCGCATGATGAAAATCGTCGTTCCATTGCGCGTCGATCCCATAACCACCAACCTCGGTCGCTCGTACCACGCGCGGGTCATTGAGATCGCTCTCGGCGATCAAACAAAGTCGCCGGCCGAGATGCGCCTCCAACGACCGCACTTCGCTGCTCAACTGCTCCAGAAAATGAATCGCCGAACGGTCGAATATCTCATGAACCGCGTCGATCCTCAGCCCATCGCAATGATATTCCCGCAGCCACATCAGCGCACTGTCGCACAGGAACCTGCGAACCTCAGCGCTGCCTTGATCATCGAAATTGACTGCTTTGCCCCAGGGCGTGCGGTATCGATTCGTATGGTATGGTCCAAACCGTGGCAGGTAATTGCCCGAGGGTCCGAAGTGATTAAAGACAACGTCGATCAATACCGCCAAACCATGCTGATGGCAGGCATTGACGAGACGCTTCAGGGCACCGGGACCGCCATAGATATGATGGGGAGCGAACAGATCCACCCCGTCGTAACCCCATCCGCGATCCCCCGAAAATTCTGCCGTTGGCATCAGCTCGATATGCGTCACGCCCAGATCTTTCAGATAGCCGAGCCTTGCAATAATCGCGTCGAACGTTCCTTCCTGGCTAAAAGTTCCGACGTGAAGCTCATAGATTATTGCCGACGACAGCGGCGGAGCATTCCAGGCGGCATCCTCCCAGGCAAAGTCGCAATCGTCGATGATCCGCGAAAAACCATGTACACCGTTCGGCTGCCATCGCGAGCGCGGATCTGGTAACGGCGCATCACCGTCAAGGGCAAATGCGTAGTCTGTTCCCGCACGTGGTGAGGCGGCGCTCCACCAGCCGTTTGCCTCTCGCTGCATCGGCGTCCGCTTCGATCCGGCGACCAGCTCAACAGCTTTCGCCTGCGGTGCCCATACTTTAAGCATTTGGCCTAAGTATCCTCGCGCACCAGCAGCGCCACGGGGAATTGGCTGGTGAGCTCACGCAACCCGATACTGCCGCCTTGGAAACAGCGATCATCGAGCACGTTGCGCCATTCTCCCGATAAAAGCTCGACTGCGGTATCCTGCCAGTCGCCCCGCATCTGCATGATCAGTCGCGGGACAATGGTAGTCACAACTCCACCGCGACAATAGGCAACAACGTGGCGGGCGCGCCCGCCGCGGACCTGCAAAGGTAAAAACGAGCCTTGTCGCCCGAAGGCCTCGGGATAACGGCGCCGAGTCGCCAGTCCTTGACGAATCGTCCACAACTTCGGCAACCCCTCATCCGCACCGCGACGCACCTCATCCAGCGAACCGTCGCGAAGCCTACGCAGCAACCGCCGCCGCGTTGCAAAATCAACCGGCATCCGATTATCCGGATCGACCAGTGTAAGGCACCATAGTTCCGAACCCTGGTAAAAATCTGGTACCCCGGGCGCGGTGAGTTTTATCAGGGTGCAAGCGAGCGAATTCACCCGTCCGGGCTCAACTAAAAGCTCGACGAAATTGCCAAGGTCGCCAACGAACCATTCATCCTCGAACAGGTTGTCGACGAATTGTCGTACTGCCTGCTCGTAGCTCTTCTGCGGGCGACTCCACGAGGTGTGCTCCTTCGCCTCGCGCATCGCTTTCTCCACGTAAGCGTGCATCCGCTCTCGACTGATCGGCCAGGCGCCAACCAATGTCTGATAGATCAGGTATTCGAGATTCCGATCCTTCGGACCCTGCCAGTAGCAATCATTATGCGCAGACCATTGCGAGACCCTTGCTCTCCACTCCTCGGGAATCTCCGTAAGCAAGGCGACTCGCGCGCGAACGTCCTCGCTGCGCTTGGTGTCATGCGTCGATGTTGCGGACAATCCGCATGGATATTTTGCCTGGATTTCCACGCACCGACGGTAGAACTCAACCCGGGTTGTACCGAACTTCAGCGGATTGCCGCCGACTTCGTTCAAACATAAAAGACGGTTGTAGCAGTAGAAGGTAGTATCTTCTACCGCCTTCGCCATCACGGGCCCGGTGAATTGCTGAAGCCGCTGCGCCAGCTCATTCTCCAACTCGCCGCGTACCGTAAGCAGCAGAATACCTTGCAGAAAATCGAATAATTCAGCGTCAATATCCGCGCGACATTTTTTGGCCGACGCGATGGCCTCAATGATATAGCGTCGATCCTGATCCGAACACTCGCCAGTCTCGGGATTCACGTACGTGCGATAAACCGGCAATTCAATTGTGATCGCTTTCAGGGCTTCATGCAGATCATGCCGGCTATAATCCCGATAATCCGGCCGGCCTTCGCAGATTTGCAGCAGCATCGCGGTGAGCCGATTGAGATCGCTGCCGAGCACCTCATCAAGGACCAGTCGCTTTTTGTCGCGTACAAGCGCCGAATAGTCACTCGGGTGCCCGATAAACTGCTCGTAAGTTGCCGTAAGCTCGAGCTCGGCAGCGGCGTCTATAAAGAGTCCATCAACAAGGGACATGAAATCGTAACCGGTCGTGCCATCAACCGGCCACGAGTCCGGCAGCCGTTCGCCTTCTTCAAGAATCTTCTCAACCACCAGCCACACGGCCGGCGCCGCTTCACGCAAGCGCCGCAGATAAGCCTCGGGATTCCGCAAACCATCGATGTGATCGATTCGTAGGCCGGCGACAGCGCCCCGATCGAGGAGGTCAAGCGTCAGCGCATGAGTTTCGGCGAATACTTCCGCGTCCTCCATTCGCAAACCAATGAGAGAATTTATGTCGAAAAACCGACGGTAGCCGAGGTCCCGTTCGGCAGCGCGCCAATATGCAAGGCGGTAATTCTGACTCTCCAAAAAGGCGTGAAGCGCCGAGTAGTCAAGATTCAGCTCCGCGATCACCTGGTCGATAGCGTCACTCAGTCGACGGTCCGTCGACAGCATCTCGTCCAGCCAGTAGCCGATTACCCGCCGATCGCGATGACGCCGCACTCGCTCAGCCTGGTCGGTGGTGGTCGGCAGCGGCAATTCGTGCAAAATGTCGGCGATCAGCGCAAGCTCATCGGAGTTCGCGCGAGTGGCGGCCTCGCGCAGAATCGAGGCGAGCGAACGCGGCGCCGCCGGGAGTTCCTGATCATTGCAGACAACCTCGAATACTCCGCGCCTCCGCCGCAGCCGTATAGCGCCCGATCTGAGCGCCTTACCGTATTGCTCGCCCAGCATCGGCAGCAGAATCGTATTGCGCAGGCGGGCCTCCGGCGGCTCCCAATCAACGTCGAAAAACGACGCATATCTGCTCGACGGTCCGTTCTCGAGAACGTCCCACCACCATCGGTTCCCCTTCGCCGAGATCGCCGTGTGGTTGGGAACGACGTCCATGAGTTGACCGAGGCAGCAGCGCTTGAGCGCGGCGCACATCCGCTCATAGGCCGAGTCCCCGCCCAACTCGTGATTCACGATGCCGTAGTCCACCACGTCGTACCCATGCTCGCTGCCCGGAGCGGCCTGTAGATATGGCGAACAATAGACGTGGCTGATTCCCAGTTCGGCCAGATAATCGGCCAAATCAGCTACTTCATCGAAGCCGAATCCGGGCTTCAACTGAAGTCGATACGTAGCGACAAATAGACTCACCAGCTATAACACCGGACGCAGGGCTGCTTAGGTGCCCAAGGCGGCCTCCGATCCTTGTCGCTCCGGACTCGACCTAGCTGGCCGCGGTGTCTTTGGCGACTTCTTCACTCGTCGTAACCGGCTGTATCGATTCACTTTCAGACCGTTGCGAGTCTGCCGCCGGCTGCGCACCCTGGAAATCCGCACGCTCGAGTAACATCAACGAGCGAGCCGTGAGAGCGACCTTGCTCCCTGCTGCTACCCGCACTTCTTCCAGAGGGTAACCTTCTTCAGCCGAGGTATCGAGCACAATCCGCCACGTGCACGAGGGATTGTCCGGTATGCAAAAGTCGATTGGCTCATGATGGGCATTCAGCAGAAGAATGAAATCCCGATCGCTCAGCGGTTGACCGTGAGCGTCGAAATCGTTGAGGGCGTCGCCGGCGAGACAGACCCCCAGGCAACGGGCGTACGATTGATTCCATTCCGTATCGGTCATCTCGAGCCCGTTAGGCCCGAGCCAGGTAATATCCTTGATGTCCGCGCCCCTCAGCGGTCGCCCCTGAAAGAAGTTGCGTCGCCGAAACGTCGGATGGGCTCGACGTAATTCGATGAGGCGCCGCACGTACCCGGTCAACTGCAGCGCTTCCGGCGTTTCGTGCCAGTCGACCCAGCTTATTTCGTTGTTCTGCGCGTAAGCATTATTGTTTCCCCGCTGCGTGCGGCCGAACTCGTCGCCGCCGGTCAGCATCGGCACGCCCTGCGAAAGCAAAAGCGTCGCGAGGAAGTTGCGCATCTGCCGACGCCGCAAAGCGTTGATTTCCGGATCGTCAGTCGGCCCCTCGGCACCGCAGTTCCAGCTCCGGTTGTTGGATTCGCCATCGCGGTTGTCTTCGAGGTTGGCTTCGTTGTGCTTCTGGTCGTAGCTCACCAGATCGTTGAGCGTGAAACCGTCGTGGCAGGTTATAAAGTTGATACTCGCGTAGGGACGTCGACCATTGTGCTCGTATAGGTCGCTCGACCCGGTTAGGCGATAGGCCAGTTCGCCGATTAGCCCGCCATCGCCTTTCCAATAAGCTCGAATCGAGTCGCGATACTTACCGTTCCACTCGGTCCAGCCGGAGGGGAAATTGCCGACTTGATAACCGCCTTCGCCGAGATCCCACGGCTCAGCGATCAGCTTGACGTTTGACAGAACCGGGTCCTGGTTCACCACCTCGAAAAACGCGCTCAGCCGATTGACGTCGTAGAGTTCGCGCGCCAGCGCCGAGGCGAGATCGAACCGGAAGCCATCGATGTGCATTTCGGTGGCCCAGTAGCGCAGGCTATCCATGATCAACTGCAGTACGCGCGGCTGTATCAGGTTGAGCGTGTTGCCGCATCCGGTGAAATCCATATAGTACCGCGGATCGTCCGGAACGAGCCGGTAGTATGACTGGTTATCGATACCGCGGAAGCTGAAGGTTGGCCCGAGTTGATTTCCTTCCGCGGTATGGTTGTAAACGACGTCGAGGATCACTTCGATGCCGGCGCTATGAAAGCGCTTGACCATTGTCCGAAACTCGCCGACCGAGCCGCTCGCGCAGTAGCGCATGTCTGGAGCAAAGAAAGCGATCGAGTTGTAGCCCCAGTAATTGCTCAGCCCCTTTTCGATCAAATGACGGTCGTCGACGAAGCCATGCACCGGCATCAGCTCGATCGCGGTAACGCCGAGTCGCTTCAGGTACTCGATTACCGGAAAGCTGGCCAAGCCAGCGTACGTCCCCCGCAGATGCTCGGGCACGTGGGGATGAAGTTGCGTAAAACCCTTGACGTGCAACTCGTAAATGATTGTGTCCTGCCAGGAGGTCGCCGGCCGCCGGTCGTCACCCCATGAGAAAGCGGTATCGATTACCCGGCACTTGGGCATCGCGAACGCGCTGTCGCGGCGATCAAGGCTCAGATCCTGACGACGGGAATTTACGCGGTAACCGAAGAGCGCATCGTGCCAGATCAGTCGTCCGACCAATTGCTTTGCATACGGGTCCAGAAGCAGTTTATTTCGATTGAATCGTGCGCCCTGCGACGGTTCGTACGGACCGCTTACGCGATACGCATAGAGCTGGCCAGGGCGAGCCTCGGGAAGATAGCAGTGCCATACGTGTTCAGTTTGGAAACGTAGTGGGATTCGCTCGACCTCATGGCGTCCCGAGGCGTCAAAAAGACATAGTTCGACGTCTTCTGCGTGTTCAGAAAAGATTGAAAAATTAACGCCTTCGCCGTCCCAGGTGGCGCCGAGCGGAAAGGGACGGCCGGGCCATACCGAGCGTCGTGCCGTCATTTCAGTCTCCCAGTCCGTTTAACGTCTGTTGCAGAGCAGCGAATGGTCTCACGGGTCGGAGAATAATAAACCCAGGTATATCGCGGGGCGCAGACATAATGATTTTCTTTTGAAATAGAGCGACGTTTTTGCAGCAGGATGAGCAATTATCGCGCCCTTTTCTTTTGCTATCTCCTGCGTCTTTTAGACACGACGAGTGTGCGTGCGACTCACGGTGTTGCCCGAAAGTTCGCAGGGATTGCGTACCGGCTTCGCCGGTTACCGGCATTTTCTCGGATAGATGGGGAACCTCTTCGTGACAAAATTTGCTGAGGGCGAGTTTCACCAATTCGCTAACCGAGTCATCACGCCCTCGCGAAGATGAGGGATGCCCGTCCGACTTATTCGAGCAGAGCCCTGATGCGCGGCTCCAATTCCGATCGGTTCGCCAGAAACATCTCCGGCAGACGCAGCGCCAGCGTAATCCAGTTGCGGTCGCGCTGAGCGATCTCCCGCAGCAACCCGAGACCCCTATCGACATTGCCCAGGCCGAGTAAAGCGATGGCGTGCCAGAAACGCATCTCCGGATTATTGCCAACGAGCCGCTCGGCTGCGGCGTACTCACGTTCGCTAGCGCTAGCATCACCGCGCATCGCGGCCTGGTTGCCCGCTCCCAGATGGATATGAGCCCGCCGAACGCCAACCAGACGCCGCAGCTCAACCAGCGGCTCCGACGCGTCATCGACCCGTAGATTAAAGACCGAGTCGTACCATGGTCGGCCGCTGTCCTGGCCGGCCACGATGAGAATTGCCGCCGACTGCCGTCCGCGAATATCACCACCCTCCTGCTCCGCCGCATCCAGGGCAGCGAGCATCCGTTCGGCAAGGTCACCTTCGGCAGCTTCGTAGGCCTTAGCCATGGCCGACCAGACCGTATTCTTGAGCATCATGTTGGCCTGCGCGGAAAAGCCCTCGCCGACCCAGTGACCGGCTTCGGCAACGGTCAAGTTGCCGGTGTGGGCGGCGACGCCGCCGCGTGCGTCAACCATCGCGACCTGGCGAATCTCGCGGTTGGAATCGCTGGCCAGCAGACCAGCGAGCGCGGTGGCTGCGCTCTTCCCGGCGCGCATCAAATCCAGACCGAGCTTGCCGTACGACGGATCGGCCAGAGCCTGGGTCGCCACGGCGCCGACGCCCGCTTCCGCCCACGTCACCACTGCGCCAACCGCCGGATGATGGGATTGCACGGCGACCCCGAGCTGACCGGTGGCCGCGTCGCGCGCAACGATCGAATAGGTGTGGCAGAGAGAATCGGTATTGGGTCGCATCAGCATCTTACCTCCTTAACCGCACTTAACTTATCGGATGCCCGTCCGGTCAGCGCATGCCGATTTGTCAACCCGATGGCGGTTACGCTCGTCCGCGCCTTGTGACAACCTAATGGGAGACGGAGGTTCGAGTGAAGAGCGGCATCATCGGGGCGCGCGGGGTCGGCAAATCCACGGTTTTTCATGCGCTGACGGGTCTGGCGCCAACCCAAGGTCAGGCGGACGCGCGAAATCGCGCGCGACCGGGACAGATTAAAGTGGTGGATCCCAGGCTGGATTTTCTGGAAGCGACCTACGGTTCGAAAAAGAAGGTGGAAATCGAACTGACGCTGCTGGATTTCGCGCCGAATCCCAAAGAGCAGAAAGAGGGCGCGGCGCTCGATCCGAGTCTCCTGCCACTCATTCGCGACCTCGACGCGCTGTTGTTCGTCGTGCCGGAATTCGGTGGCGCCGCGATACCGCTCGAGACCGCGATCGAGCGAATCGAGGGCGAGCTGGTATTTGCAGATTACGATCAGGTCGAACGTCGCCTCGAACGCCTGAAAAAGGAAAAAGGGCCGGTCGACTTCGAGCGCGCAGCCTTGACCAAGTGCGCCGGATGGCTGGAAGAAGGTCGGCCGCTGCGGCAGCTCGATCTGACGCCACAGGAGCTGCAGGCTTTTGCGAGCTTCGGATTTCTCTCGCGCAAGCCGGCTTTGGTCGTCGTCAATTGCGATGTTGAGAATGCGGGCACGGAGCCGACGCCAGCCCAACGCGAAGCGCTCGGCGCGCGTGGTCTCGAATTTTTCCGCCTGCCGGCGGCGTTCGAAGCGGAGTTGTGGGAGCTCGACGCCGAGAGTCGCCGCGAGATGCTGCGCGAGGCCGGACTGCAGGCGCCCGCCCGTGATCGACTGCTCCAGGCGCTGTTCCGCTATCTGGGGTTGATAACCTTCTACACCGCCGGTGAACCGGAGGCGCATGCCTGGTCACTGCGCCGCGGTGCCACCGTGCTCGAAGCCGCCGGACGGATCCACAGCGATATCGCGCGCGGTTTCATTCGCGCCGAAGTGGTCAGCTACGAGGACTTCGCCGCCCTGCGCTCCGACTTGAAGGTCAAGGAGGCCGGCAAACTGCGCCTCGAAGGGCGCGACTATGTCATGCAGGACGGCGACATCATTCATGTCCGCTTCAAGGTGTAATCCCTCGGCAGGTCGACTCCCGCCGGCGACGTGATCCGGAAGCACGAAACATCGCCCGAAGCCCTCGGGCGCCGCGCCGAGGGCTTCGCGCAGCGTCGTCACTTGATTACGCCGTCGGCGCGCAGTCGCGCCAGATCCTCGGCGGTATAGCCATAGCTCTTGAGAACCTCGTCGGTATGCTCGCCGAGCAACGGCGGGCGCGCGATCGCGCCGGGCGTATCGGACAGCTTCACCGCAAGGCCGGTGGTCCGAATCTCTCCGTGCACCGGATGAGCCAGTCGCAATATCATCTCGCGAGCGGCGGCCTGTGGATGGTCGAACATTTCCGCGATCGTCAGGATCGGACCGGCGGGGATACCGGCGGCGTTTAAGCGATCGATCCAGTACTCGGCGGGATACGGCCTGAGAGCATCATTGATAGCCGCCGTAAGTTCCTCGCGATACTTCAGACGATGCCCCAGATTGTCGAAGCGCGAATCGGCGGCGAGCTCCGGACGGCCAATCACGCCGACAAAGGCCTGCCACATCGCCTCGTTGCCGACCGCGATATTGAACGGGCGATCCGCGGCCTGAAAAACTCCGTGGGGCGCGCCGAGCGGATGGTGGTTACCGGCGGGGCCGGGCGTTTTACCGGTATCGAAATAGATACCCGCCGACCAGCTCAAAACGCTGACGATCGCTTCAAGCAAAGAAGTCTCGACCTTTTGCCCACGCCCGGTTTGATGGCGGGCCTGCAGCGCCAGGAGAATGCCTTGCGCGGCAAAGATCCCACCGAGCAGGTCGCAGATGGCGATGCCGACCCGGGTCGGACCGCTCTCGGCGGTCCCCGTTACGCTCATCAGACCGGAGAACCCCTGGGCGATTTGATCGAAGCCCGGATAGTCGCGGAGCGGCCCGTTGCTGCCGAACCCCGAGATGCTGCATGAAATGATCCGCGGATTTCGTTGCGCCAGAGTCTCATAGCCGAAGCCCATCGCGTCGATGATGCCCGGTCGAAAATTATCGACCACGACATCGGCCGTTTCGAGCATCCGGTCAAGGATGGCGCGACCGGCCGGCTTGCGCGTGGAAATCTGCACGCTTTTCTTCGACCGATTCGTGCACATGAAGAAGTATGAGTCCTTCCCGCTGAAGCCGCCCATCTCAGCCCGCGCGTTCTCAACGGGTTCGACCTTGATAATCTCGGCGCCATAGTCGCCCAGAATCTGCGTGCAAAACGGGCCGGCGAGATAACGCGTAAAATCAATCACCTTGACGCCCGTCAGCGGCCGTAGCGCAGTCATCGCGATCCTCCTTTGATGAAACCTCGTCGGTCGAGCCTCGTCTTTACGCTATAGGATTGGACTATGGCATCGCCGACAACGATGAGTGAAACGCGCGCGCTTTATGCGGCGCCCATCGGTGCGCGCCGGACCCGGATGATCCGCTCGACGCCGTTGCTGGTTGCGGCGATCATTTTAATCTGTGCCGGCGCCTATTTCTTCCGCGGTTCGCGCGACGCCACGCAATACCTGACCGAGCCTGCCACCCGCGGCCCGATCGTCCGCACGGTGACCGCCACCGGAACGGTCAACCCGGTGACGACGGTGCAGGTCGGAACATACGTTTCCGGGCCGATCAGCGCAATCTATGTCGATTTCAATTCGGCTGTGAAAGCCGGCCAACTGTTGGCCAAGATTGATCCGCGGCCATTTCAGGCGCAGGTCGATCAGACGACCGCGGCATTAGCTAACGCGCGCGCTCAACTGGGCAAGGACGAGGCCAACCTCGCCTATCAGAAAATCACCGCGCAGCGCGACAGCCGCTTGTTGAGGGAAAAGGTCATCTCGCAGGACCAGATGGACAGCCAGGAAAGCTCCTATCAGCAGGCTGTCGCCCAAATCGCCCTCGACCGCGCCGCCATCGAGCAGCAGGCCGCCAATCTGAAGGCGGCCCAATTGAATCTGTACTACACCAACATCATATCGCCCGTTGATGGCATCGTCGTGTCGCGCAACGTCGATGTCGGTCAGACCGTCGCGGCGAGCTATCAGACACCAACGCTCTTCCTGGTCGCCAAAGACCTCACCAAGATGCAGGTTGATACCAATGTCAGTGAATCGGATATAGGCAGCGTGCGGGTCGGGCAACCGGTCGAGTTCACGGTGGACGCCTACACCACCGAGCTCTTCAAGGGCAGCGTGGTCCAGGTGCGCCAGGCGCCGATTACGGTGCAGAACGTCGTGACTTACGACGTGGTGGTCGGCGTGGCGAATCCCGATCTACGGCTGATGCCCGGGATGACCGCCAATATCACGATCGTCAGCGAGCGGCGTAATGACGCTCTCCGCGTGCCGCTACGCGCGCTGGCCTTCTCGCCGCGTCAACGCGGCCGTCACCCCGATTCCGCCGACAATGATCAGATTCAGCGCGCGCCGCGGATATGGATTGAGCAGGGCGGCAGAATCCATCCCGTGAATATCACGCGTGGTATCGATGACGGGAACTACGTTGAAGTCTTGAGCGGTGACGTCAAGCCCGGCGATGCGATCGTCACCGATCGCGCAAACGGCAGTGGCGCCGGCCCTTCCGCTGGCGGCCAGGGACCGGGTATGCACTTTATCCACATGTAAGCTGTCTCGGTGATGCCTGTGGAACCCGTCATTCGCATCGTCGAGCTCGGCAAGACCTACGATCTGGGCGAGATCAAGATCGAAGCCCTGTGCAATGTCAGCTTCGAAATTGAGCGCGGCGAATTCGTCGCGATCATGGGCGCTTCCGGCTCCGGCAAGTCGACCCTGATGAACCTCATCGGATGCCTCGATCGGCCGACACGCGGACAGTACTACCTCGAAGGGGTCGCAGTCGCGTCGTTGAATGAAGAGGAGCTGGCGGCAATTCGCAGCCGCAGAATCGGCTTTATCTTTCAAAGCTTCAATCTGCTGTCGCGCACCTCTGCGATCGATAACGTCGAGCTGCCGCTCTTCTACTCGGGCTGGCCGGCCGACGGCCGCGAACGCGCGCAGGAACTGCTCGATCTCCTTGGCCTGCGCGGCCGCGAGCTCAACCATCCGAGCCAGCTTTCGGGCGGCCAGCAGCAGCGCGTGGCGATCGCTCGCGCCTTGATCAATCAACCGACGATTCTGCTGGCCGACGAGCCGACCGGCAACCTCGACACAGCGAATTCCGTCGAGATTCTGCAAATCATCCGCCGATTGAATCGCGAGCGCGGCCTCACCGTAATCGTGGTAACGCACGATCCGGAGGTTGCGGCCTACGCCGACCGCGTCATCACCTTTCGCGACGGCGCAATAATTTCCGACAAGCGCAACGCGAGCGCCGTAACGCCCGCTTCGATTTCGGGGTCAGAACCCGCGTCCCCGAGACCTCTGGCGAACGAATCGGCCCGCAGCGACGCGACGGCGGCTGAAAGCGCCTGGACTTTCGGCTCCATGGCGCTGACCGCGGCCGCGCGGGCGCTGCAACGGAACAAGCTCCGCGCGGCGCTGACCATGCTCGGAATCTTTATCGGCGTCGCCGCGGTGATCGCGATGGTCGCGGTGGGCAACGGCGCGCGCTACTCAGTGCAGCAACAGATTCAGAGTCTCGGCACCAATCTGTTGATCGTACTGCCCGGAGCGACCACCTCAAACGGCGTCCATGCCGGCTTTGGCAGCACCTCGACGCTGACGGTCGACGATGCCGAGGCTATCGCGAAAGAAGCCCGCGGCGTCGACGCGGTCAGCTACATGGATCGCCAGGTCGCGCAGGTCGTTTACGGCAATCATAACTGGAGCACGACCATAACCGGCACAACGCCCGACTACTTCACGATTCGCGACTGGCCGGTGGCCAGCGGACGCGCTTTCACCGAGCAGGAGGCCGCGAGCGCCGCGCCGGTCTGTCTATTGGGGCAGAGTGTCGTCAACAACCTGTTCCCGGAAGGCGAAAATCCGGTCGGCGCGATCATTCGGGTAAAGAACTTTCCACTTAAGGTTATCGGCGTCCTCGCGGTGAAGGGCCAATCGTCCTATGGGCAGGATCAGGACGACGTTGTCGTGATGCCGTTTTATACGGCCCAGCGCAAGGTGCTCGGCAGCTCGCAGGTGACGGCGACGGTCGCGGCAACGACCGGTAACGGCTCGTCAAATCCGGTGCTTAATCCTTACGCCGGCGTGCCGACCACCAATTCCGTATATGCCTCTGATATCGCGCTGATCGATCCCTTTACCAACAATTCACCCACGCTCTCGGGCATCGTCAATAATATCTTCGTCAAGGCTTCGGACTCGAAGGTGGTTGATTCGGTGCAGTCCCAGATGCAGGAAATTCTGCATCGACGCCATCGTATTCAGGCGGACCAGGTTGACGATTTCTCAGTGCGCAGTCTCAACGAGATCGCCGAGGCCTCCGAAAACGCCAGTCAGGTCATGACCTTGCTGCTGGCCGCTGTCGCCTCGATCTCGCTGCTGGTCGGCGGTATCGGAATCATGAATATCATGTTGGTCTCGGTGACCGAGCGCACCCGCGAGATCGGCATTCGAATGGCGATCGGAGCGCGCCGGTTGCATATCCTGCTGCAGTTTCTCGTCGAGTCGTCGCTGCTCAGCATTTTGGGCGGTATCGCGGGGATTATCCTGGGAATACTCACCTCCAAAACGCTCTCAGCGTTCGCACACTGGCCAACCCTGGTGTCGTCAGGATCGGTGGTCGGCGGCTTTGTTTTCGCCGCGGCGGTCGGCGTGTTCTTCGGATGGTATCCGGCGCGCAAGGCCGCGCTGCTCGATCCGATCGACGCTCTGCGCTACGAATGACGATCGCCGGTCGCCGAAGGTCAGCCCTACTCGACCGTCACCGACTTGGCCAGATTGCGCGGCTGATCGACGTCAGTTCCGCGATAAACGGCGATATGATACGCCAGCAGTTGCAAGGGTACCGTGGTCAGAACCGGCATCAGGAAGCGATTGGTGGTGGGCACGTCGATGATCTCCCAGGCGACCTCCTCCAGCTCCGGCGAGCGGTAGTCGGTCACCGCAATAATCCGCCCATTACGCGACTCGACTTCCTTGAGATTGGATAAGGTCTTGTCGAAGACATTGTCGTTGGGAATTATCACCACGACCGGCATTTCCTCATCGATAAGCGCGATCGGGCCATGCTTCATCTCACCGGCTGAATACCCTTCGGCATGAATGTAGGAAATCTCCTTGAGCTTGAGCGCGCCCTCGAGCGCAACCGGATAGTTGATTCCGCGGCCGAGGTAGAGAAAGTCCCGAGCTTTGCCATACTTGCGTGCGATCTTTTCGATCGCGCGCTCGGTTTTGAGGATGGCATCGATCTGATTCGGGATGGCGAAGACTGGCTGCAGGAGCTCCTGCGCCTGCATTTCATCGACACGATGCTGTCGCGCGGCGATATGAATCGCCAGCAGATAGAACGCCTCGATCTGCGTTATAAAGCATTTCGTCGTGGTCACGCTGATTTCGGGACCGCAGCGAGTGTAGAGCTGCGCATGGGCCTTGCGTGCGATGGATGAATCGACGGTGTTGGTGATCGCCAGCAGGTGACATCCGCGACGTTTTCCTTCCTCCATCGCGGCCAGCGTGTCGGCGGTCTCGCCCGATTGCGATACCGCGATAATCATCGTGCGATCGTCGATGGCCGGACGGCGATAGCGGAATTCTGCCGAATAGTCGACTTCGACCGGAATGCCGGTCAGCTCCTCGAGCATGAATTTGCCGATCTGCGAGGAAATCCACGACGCGCCCGCGGAAACAATCACGATGCGGCCGATTCGTTCCGGACCTTCGCGCGGCAGCAGTTCCGCTTCAAAGCGCACGACACCCGAATTGGCGGCCGCCCGACCACTGAGCGTATCGATCCAGGCCTGCGGCTGCTCGGCAATCTCCTTGCGCAGGTAATGCTGGTACCCGCCCTTGGTCGCCGCGACAGGGTCCCAGTCTATGACCCGGGGCTGACGCTCGATCGGATCACCGCCGAAGGTGCTGAGGCGGACGGCATCCGCCGTCACTTCGGCAATTTCACCGTCCTCGAGGACAAAAGCGCGGCGCGTATGCTCCAGAATCGCCGGGATATCCGAGGCGACGAAGTTCTCACCGTCCCCGAGGCCCAGCACGAGCGGCGTCGCGGTCTTGGCAGCGATCAATCGATCCGGCTCCGTTTCCGACAGCACGACCAGGGAAAACGATCCACGCAATTCAGCGACCACCGAGCGGACGGCTTCGAGCAGATGCGGCGTGCGCCGCAAACGCTCTTCCACCAGATGCGAGACCAGCTCGGTATCCGTCTCCGACTTGAGCTTATGCCCCCGCTTGAGCAGACTTTCGCGCAGCTCGACGTAATTCTCGATAATGCCATTGTGAATCACCGCCACCGGACCGGCCTGATGGGGATGGGCGTTGGTCTCCGAGGGACGACCGTGCGTAGCCCATCGGGTGTGGCCGATGCCGACGTTGCCGCGCAGCGGCATTTCGTCAAGAAGTCTGCGCAAATTGTCGAGCTTGCCGACCGCGCGGCGAATCGCCATGTTTTCGCCCGCGGCGAGCGTCGCGACGCCGGCCGAATCGTAGCCGCGATACTCCAACCGCTTGAGTCCATGCAAAAGGATTGGCGCGGCATCGCGCGGTCCCACGTAGCCGATTATTCCGCACATCTTACTATCTCTATCGGTTACTTCCGGCTTTGCCGTGCATTGGCTCGCGGATGCCCGGCGTGTCGCCGATGCCATTGCGCGGTCCATCCGGGCTTCTCGCGTTGCGGATGTTGCGACATTACCAACGCGCCGTCCGGCACGTCGTGGAGAATCGTCGTCCCCGACGCCACGTAAACGTCGTTGCCGACAGTCACCGGCGCGATGAGCTGTGAATCGCATCCGACCATGCAGCGGTCGCCGACGCGAGTTTCGTGCTTGTCGTAACCGTCGTAATTCACGGTGATCACACCGCATCCGACGTTCGTCTCCTCGCCAATGACGGCATCGCCGAGATAGCTCAAATGGCTCGCTTTGGTGCCGCGCCCGATCCGCGCCTTTTTGGTTTCGACAAAGTTGCCGATTCGATTATGGCCCTCAAGTCGCGTACCCTCGCGGAGATTGGCAAACGGCCCGACTTCGCATTCCTCGCCGATCACGCAGTCTTCGGCGCGAACGCCGAGCTTCAGGTGAGAGCGATCGCCGATTTCGACGTTGCGCAGCCAGGCCGTTCCATCGATCAGCACGCCGGACCCGATTCGGCTGTGCCCGAGAATCTGGACGTTGGGGCCGATCGTGGTATCGACGCCGATTTTTACCTCCGGGGCGATGTAGACAGAGGCTGGATCGATCAGGGTAACGCCCTCAGCCATCAGCCGCCGATTGACTTCTTCGCGTAGGTGACGTTCCATGCGGGCCAGTTCCTCTCGTGAATTGATACCGGCAAATTCCTCGGCTACCGGCGCCTGCCAGGCGACGACCCGATATCCGCGTTGCCGCGCGATCCCGACAATATCTGTCAGGTAGTACTCATGCTGAGCATTGTTGGCACCGAGTGCGGCGAGCGCCTGGCGCAAGACGGCGCTATCGGCCAGATAGATTCCACCGTTGATCTCCTTGATTGCGAGTTCCGGTGGCGAGGCGTCACGCGCTTCGACAATCGCGCTGACCTGCCCGTCGGCGCCGCGTACCACGCGTCCGTACGCCGCCGGATGGTCCAGCATCAGACTGGTAAATGAAAGCGGTGCGCCGCTCGCGCGATGAGCCTCGATGAACCGCCGCAAGGTCGGCGCCGTGAGCATCGGCATGTCGCCGTAGCCGATGAGGATATCGCCGGCGAAATCCTGGGGGAGGAGCTCGAGCCCGCATCGAGCGGCGTCGCCGGTCCCACGCAACACGTTCTGGATGGCAAACCGGAGTCGGGCTTGCGCCTCTCTCCCCGAATAAGCGGTGCGCACGGTTTTTTCGACGTCCGCAGCCTGATGCCCGATAACCACCACGAGGAAACCGGGGTCAAGGGCGGCAAAGGCGCGCACGCTGCGCACAATCAGAGGTTCGCCCGCAAGTTCGTGTAGAACTTTGGCGCGCGCCGATCGCATCCGCGTGCCGAGTCCTGCCGCGAGCACAATCGCAGCGAGGGGCCGTTCCATGCGCTTATTCTAACGTATAGCGGCAGCCGAAGCTGCGACCGAATTAGGCTCCCACGGATGGGATCCCGGTCAAAAGTAACCTCCGCGCCACTAGTGCGAGGACATCATCCCGGGTGGAGCTTCCGCCGGTGGAGTTTCCGCCGCAGCGACGTTCGCAACGTGCTTCCATCGCGACAGATCACAGTCGATCAGGTCTTCCAACTCTTCGATCTCGGCACGATAGCGTTCGCGCAGCCTCAGCTCGGTCTCGGGCCTGATCCGCGGAAACTCACCCGCGAAACAGAGCTTCCATATGCCGAGTCGTCCGAGCCACGACACCGCGCGGTCGAGGTTGCGGTCCTCGAGCCAGTTCATCGCGCGGCGCCCCTTGCGCGCCAGCGAAGGGTAGCGCGGCTTGAGATAATGGGCATTGATCGCGCGCGCCGGAAGTTCGAGCTCCGCCAGATCGATTTTCGGAACCTCAATAAATTCGCAAACCCGGTCGATATAGGCTTGCGGCGATCGTCGCAAATCATCAAATAGAAGGATCAAGACTCGATCTCTGCCGAACGCGTTCAACCAGTTGCGCAGATCCCGCGCATAGGTGTTGCCATCCATGATGCGCGGAGTCGTCTCGATGGCGCGTTCGAAATCGTCGTTGGTCAGTTCGTTGTACAGGGCGAACTTGTAGGCGGAATAGGCGCGGTCGACCGGATCGCGCAACTGGCAAATAATCCGGCAGTCCGGGATATGACGGGCGATCCGTTCGCAGGCTCGTGGCGATTGAAAATAGGGACAAATCTCGGCCACCACCGCAGCGGTGGCGCAATGAGCGAATCTTTCGGCGTACCACTCGATACCGCGATTATAGTGATGGTCAAAGAAGTGAGTTTCCTTTTCCGGCAACGGCAATCCAACGCGCGCTTTAAGTACCCAATGAAGCCACGTTGTTCCAGCGTGCGCCGGACCGATTCCAATTACGTCAGGCAGTCTCATAGGCAACTTAACTGGTCCAGCAAGGCGATCAGCAGAACGAGACTATGATGGATAGAGGTTGAGTTCAACGCGTCTCAAGTCGCAGCTTCTTCCGGGGAACTGCGCTACTTTTGAGGCGAGCATTCGTCAGATCACTGAAGATATTGTTTGCTTCGATCTGGGAAATCTAAGCGCTTGCCGTTCACGTCTGGCTTTTCGTTTTTCTTAGCTGAATACGAGATTTGCCGGGCGGCTCCGTTGATTCAACGAGCGGGGCCGGACCGTCACCGCGCCAAACATGGTCGGCGAGTTTCTTTTAGCTCCAGCGCTCGGCAATGCAGGAACGATTGATGGATTTGGATAAATCTACCCTCGACGCGCCCGCCGGTCTGCACGCCCGCGAAGGCGCCGGAAGTCGGGTCAGCGCATCGCCGGATCATTCGGCGCGGCTCAAATGGCTGGGCGTGCTGACGGTGATCGTCTTTGGCGGCTATTTCTGGTGGCGCCACGCCGCCTCTCCGCCGCCGCTCAAAATCATTCCGCCCATACCGGTCGAAGGCGTGGTGGCGCGGCGCGGAGACCTGAAGATCTTCGTGAGTCAGATCGGCACGGTGACGCCCTTCGCCACCGTTACTCTCAAAAGCCGGGTCGCCGGCCAGATCATGAAGCTCGGCTTCCAGGAAGGCCAGATTGTGAATGCGGGCCAACCGCTTTTCTATATCGATCCACGGCCGTATCAGGCGACGCTCGATCAGTATCGAGGTCAGTTGGCGCGCGATCAGGCGACCCTGGTCAACGCGCGAATTACCCTCGCCCGCGACGAAAAGCTGTTCCGGGAAGGCGTGATAGCCCAACAGGATTTGGATAATCAACGCGCCACGTATGAACAGGCGATCGGTACCGTCGCCGACGATCGCGGACTCATCGAAGCGGCTCAGGTCAATCTCGACTATTGCAAGGTCACCGCTCCCATCGCCGGACGTATCGGCCTGCGAGAAGTCGATCTCGGCAACTATGTCGCGACGACCGACAGCCTGGCGGTGATCACCCAACTGCAGCCGATCTCGGTGATCTTCAGCCTGCCCGAGGACAACATTGCCGCTGTCGCGCGGGACATGTCGGCAAATCGCACCGTCGCAGTAGAGGCGTGGAACCGCGACTTCAGTCGCAAACTCGCCGACGGTTTCCTTCTCACCTTCGACAACCAGGTGGATCAGGCGACTGGAACCGTGAAGCTGCGGGCCCAGTTCGCCAACACTGACTACTCGCTGTTCCCCAGCGAATTCGTCAACGCCCGCCTGCTGCTCGATACGCTTCAGAACCAGGTGCTGGTGCCGACGGCGGCGATTCAGAATTCGCAAAAGGCCGCGTACGTCTACGTCGTGAGCCCGGACCATACGGTTGCGCGCCGCCAGGTGACGATCCGCGCCCAGCAGAATGAAACGGTCGCGCTCGCGAGCGGCGTTCAGCCGGGCGAGATCGTTGTTACCGACGGCCTCGACAAGCTTTCGCCGGGCAGCCGCGTCAACCTCCAGGTGCAACAGGTCGCCACCCCGACCGATCAACCGGCTTCCTAGTCTGCGTTCGCCATGGAGTTATCCCGGCCCTTTATTCTCCGCCCGGTCGCGACTTCGCTGCTGATGGCAGCGATTCTGATGGCCGGGGCCTTTGCCTATCGCGAACTGCCCGTCTCCGCCCTTCCAGAGGTCGATTATCCGACCATCCAGGTGGTGACTTTCTATCCCGGAGCGAGCCCCGATGTAATGGCGTCGTCGGTGACGGCGCCCCTCGAGCGCCAGTTGGGCGAAGTGCCAGGGCTCAGCCAGATGACTTCGACCAGTTCCTTTGGCAGTTCGCTGATAACGCTGCAGTTCGAGCTTAATCTCGATATCGACGTGGCCGAGCAGGAAGTTCAGGAAGCCATCAACAGCGCTGCCACCTACCTGCCGGCGAACCTGCCGACGCCGCCCGTCTATAGCAAGATCAATCCTGCCGATGCGCCCATCCTGACGTTGGCGCTCACCTCGACCGAACTGCCGCTCAACCAGGTCGAGGACCTCGCCGATACGCGGCTCTCCGAAAAAATTTCGCAAGTGCCCGGAGTCGGTCTCGTGAGTATCAGCGGCGGCCAGAAGCCGGCGGTCCGGGTCCAGGTCAATCCCCTGCAACTAGCCGCTTACGGACTGACACTCGAGCAGGTGCGCGCGGCGATAGCCGCCTCCAACGTCGATGAGGCAAAGGGCAATTTCGACGGTCTCGATCTCGACTACACCATCGAGGATAACGATCAACTGCTGGCGGCCGCCGATTACCTGCCGATCATTATCGCCTATCACAACGGCGCGCCGGTGCGCCTGTCGAATATCGCCACCGTCGTCACCGACGCTGAAGACGTCAATCAATCGGCCTGGATGAACCGTACGCCGGCCGTCCTACTCAACATCCAGCGCCAGCCCGGCTCGAATATCATCGAGGTCGTCGATCGTATCAAGCAGCTTCTTCCGCGTCTGCAGAGTTCGTTGCCGAGCTCGATCAAGCTGAGCATCCTGACCGACCGCACGGTCACCATCCGCGCGTCGGTGGCCGACGTTGAATTCGAGCTGATGCTCACCGTCGCGCTGGTCGTAATGGTCATCTTTTTGTTCCTGCGCAGCCTTTCCGCGACCATCATTCCCAGCGTCGCCGTGCCCTTGTCGATCGTCGGCACATTCGGCGCGATGTATCTGCTGGGCTTCAGTCTGAACAACCTCACCCTGATGGCCCTCACCATCTCGACCGGCTTCGTGGTCGATGATGCGATCGTGATGATCGAAAATATCGATCGTTTCATCGAAGCGGGCGAGCCTCCGCTCGAGGCCGCACTCAAGGGCGCGCGGCAGATCGGCTTTACGATCCTGTCGCTGACCGTCTCGCTCATCGCGGTCCTCATCCCGTTGCTCTTCATGAGCGACGTGGTCGGCCGCCTGTTCCGGCAATTCGCCATCACGCTGGCCATCACGATCCTGGTTTCCGCCATCGTCTCGCTGACGCTAACGCCGATGATGTCGGCGAGGCTTCTCTACCGTCGCGCAGAAACTGAAAAGAGCCGCCTCTACAAAGCCTCTGAGCAGGCCTTCGAAAACGCGATCGCTTTTTATGGTCGCACCCTCACCTGGGTGTTGGAGCATCAGTTCGAGACCCTCATGGTGGCAATCGCGACGGTGGTCCTCACGGTGCTGCTCTACTGGTACGCACCCAAGGGTTTTTTCCCGGTTCAGGACACCGGCGTCATTCAGGGTGTATCGGAGGCTGCGCAGGATATCTCCTTCGCGGCGATGGCCACCCGGCAGCAGGCCCTCGCGGCGGTAATCCTGCAGGACCCGGCGGTCGAAAGTCTTTCATCATTCATCGGGATCGATGGCACTAACACCACCGTTAACAGCGGACGGCTGTTAATCAACCTCAAGCCCAAAGCTGAGCGCGGCGTGACGGTCACCCAGGTAATCCAGCGGCTCGAGCCGAAACTGGCGCAGATTCCTGGAATCCAACTCTACCTCGAGCCGGTGCAGGACCTGACCGTCGACGACCGTGTCAGCCGCACCCAGTACCAGTTCACCCTCGAGGATGCCAACTCCGAGGAATTACAGCAGTGGACCGCAAAGTTGCTCGCCCGGCTGCGAACCGCGCCCGCCCTCACCGCAATTGCCACCGATCAGCAGAACTCCGGCCTTGGCGTGCAGCTGGTTATCGATCGTCCGACCGCCTCACGACTGGGAATCACTGCGTCCATGATCGACAACACTCTCTACGACGCCTTCGGTCAGCGGCAGGTCTCCACGATGTTCACGCAGCTCAATCAATATCACGTTGTTCTTGAGATTGATCCCGCCTTTCAACATGATCCGGCAATCCTGCGCAATATCTACCTCGGAAGCAGCTCCGGTGGCGAGGCGCCCCTCAGCACCTTTGCGCATTTCGAGCGCACGACCGTGCCCTTGACCATCAACCATCAGGGTCAGTTTCCAGTCGTCACCATCTCATTTAATGTTGCGCCTGGCTATTCGCTGGGCGAGGCCATTGCCGAGATCGAAGCGGCGCAGCGCGAGATTCATTTGCCGGACAGTGTTCAAACTGCCTTCGTCGGCAATGCCGCGGCATTTTCCGCGGCGCTCTCGAGTGAACCACTGCTCATACTTGCCGCGCTGGTGGTCGTGTATATAGTGCTCGGCGTTCTTTATGAAAGCTATATTCATCCAGTGACTATTCTTTCCACGCTTCCTTCCGCTGGCGTCGGCGCCATCGTCGCCCTGCTCATCTGCCACATGGAACTCGATCTCGTGGCGTTGATCGGCATCATACTGCTTATCGGCATCGTCAAGAAAAATGCGATCATGATGATCGACTTCGCTCTCGAAGCGCAGCGCGACGAGGGCCGTTCGCCGCTCGACGCGATCTTTCAGGCCTGCCTGCTGCGCTTTCGGCCGATCATGATGACCACGATGGCCGCGCTGCTGGGCGCTCTGCCGCTGGCGCTCGGCACCGGCCCCGGCTCGGAGCTGCGCCGCCCGATGGGCGTGGCGATCGTCGGCGGTCTGCTGCTGAGTCAACTGCTTACCCTTTATACAACTCCCGTCGTGTTTCTGTACTTTGAGCGCCTGAGCGAGCGATGGAGCGAGGCGCGCGCGACGGCCGCGACAGACCGCGACCGCTTGAGCGCGTAAGCTGCCGTGGGTTTCTCCGAACTCTTCATCCGCAACTCCGTCGGTACGACTCTGCTGACGATCGCGCTCGCGCTGGCTGGCATCGCCGCCTTTCGCTCCCTGCCGGTCGCGCCACTTCCCGCGGTCGATTTTCCCACTATTCAGGTTCAGGCGCAGTTGCCCGGGGCAAGCCCGGAGACCATGGCGAGCTCGGTTGCCACTCCGCTCGAGCGCCAGTTCGGCCATATCGCCTCGCTGACGGAAATGACTTCAACCAGTACGCTGGGGCAAACCGCGATTGTTCTGCAGTTCGATCTGAGCCGGAATATCGACGCTGCCGGGCGCGACGTTCAGGCGGCAATTAACGCCGCGCGCAGCTACTTGCCCTCGAATCTGCCGAGCCAGCCGAATTATCGAAAAGTTAATCCCGCCGATCCGCCGATCATGATTCTTGCCCTCACCTCGCAGGTTAAGTCGCCCGGACAACTGTACGACGCCGCAGACTCGGTGCTCGAACAGAAGCTTTCGCAGATCGAAGGCGTTGGCCAGGTCATCGTCGGGGGCGGCGCGCTCCCTGCGGTGCGGGTCGAGCTTAACCCGACTCAGCTCAAAGCCTTCGGCATCAGCCTCGAGCAGGTGCGTGCAACTCTAAGTTCGGCGAATGCGAACCTGCCCAAGGGTCAGATCCAGGACGCGACGCATGCGTGGACCATCGGCGCAACCGATCAACTGCTTGCCGCGGATCAATACAAGCCGCTGATTGTGGGATACCACGACGGCGCCGCGGTCAGGCTCAGCGACGTGGCCGAGGTCCGCGACTCGGTGCAGAATCTGCGCGCCTCCGGTTACTCGGACACCCATCGCGCCATCCTCGTTCTGATCTGGCGCCAACCCGGCGCCAACGTCATCGACACCGTGGATCGCGTTTATCAGGCGCTGCCGGCGCTGCGCGCTTCGATCCCGGCTTCGATCAATCTGGATGTCGTCCTTGATCGCAGCACCAGCATTCGCTCCTCGGTGAACGATGTCGAGTTGACCCTTGTCATCTCGATTTGCCTCGTCGTGATGGTGGTCTTTCTTTTCCTGCGCGAGCTGCGTATCACCGCGATTCCCGGTCTGGTGGTGCCCATTTCGCTGGTATCCACTTTCGGCGTGATGTATCTCTGCGGTTTCAGCATCGACAATCTTTCGCTGATGGCGCTGACGATTGCGACCGGGTTTGTGGTCGATGACGCGATCGTCGTGGTCGAGAATATCTCGCGCTATCTGGAACAAGGCTACTCACGCTATCAGGCGGCGATACTCGGCGCGCGCGAGATCGGCTTCACGGTGGTCTCGATCAGTATCTCGCTGATTGCCGTGTTCATCCCGATTTTGATGATGGGCGGAATTGTCGGGCGCCTGTTTCGCGAATTTGCGGTGACGCTTGCCGCGGCGGTGTTCGTCTCGATGGTAATCTCGCTGACCACGACGCCCATGATGTGCGCGAAGCTGCTCGGCAACCCGAAAGATCAGGCGCACGGCCGCTTTTATCAATTGAGCGAAACTTTGTTTCGACGAATGCTTGCCGGCTATGAACGCGGCCTGCGCTGGGTCATTAACCATTCCTTCCTGACCCTGGCCGTCACGGTTTTCACGGTTGCGCTCAACATTTACCTGTTTTACATCGCGCCCAAAGGCTTCTTCCCGGAACAGGATAACGGGCGCCTTGCCGGCGCGATCGTCGCCGACCAGGACACCTCCTACCAGGCGATGAATCGACGGCTGGTTCGCCTAATCCAGGTGGTGCGCGCCGACCCCGCAGTTTACAACGTTCTCGCTTTCACGGGGACGAACGGCGCCACCAATACCGCCAATATGTTTGTCGGTCTCAAACCGCTCAGCGAGCGTAAACTCAGCGCGCCCCTGGTTATCGCCCGCATCCGCAAAGCCGTAAGCGGCCAGGCCGGCCTCAGTCTGTACCTGCAGGCGACGCAGGACCTCCGTATCGGCGGACGGGCTTCAAACGCCGAATATCAGTACACCCTGACCAGCACCGACCTGCACGAACTGATGGAATGGGCGCCGAAGCTGCTTGACAAGCTGCGCACGATTCATCTGCTTACCGACGTCAGCAGCGATCAACAGAATGCCGGCCTCGCCGCCAACATCGTGATTGATCGCGACAGTGCTGCTCGGCTCGGGCTTTCCTCGCAGCTTATCGACGATACGCTTTACGACGCCTACGGACAGCGCGAAGTATCAACGATGTACACTCCGTTGAACCAATACTTTGTCGTGATGGAGGTCGCTCCCGCCTTTTGGCAGGATCCGCAGTCGCTCAGTCGAATCAATTTCAGCTCAACTCCTACCGGTGGAGGTGCGACGGTGACGCCCACGCCTGCCACGTCGGCGGCAGCAAACACCATCGTCGAAGGAGCGACGCCGGTCCCGCCACCGTCTGCGGCAACGGTTATCGGCAACGCGGCTGAAACCCAGGCCGGCGCGCCGGGTGGCATGACCCCGCTCTTTGCCACCAGCCGCTGGAACGAATCGACGACCGCCCTCGCCGTCAATCACCAGGGGCAGTTTCCTGCCGTGACCATATCCTTCAATCTCGCACCCGGAGCGTCGCTCGGCGACGTGGTGGCATTGATTAACAATGCCGAGCGGGGACTGCATATGCCTGCGACCATTCGGGGCGCCTTCGCCGGCACCGCACAGGCGTTTCAGGCTTCGCTTGCGAATGAGCCGTTTTTAATTACTGCCGCATTACTCAGTGTCTATATAGTTCTAGGCATTCTATACGAAAGCTACATTCATCCGCTGACTATCCTCTCGACCCTACCTTCGGCCGGTATCGGGGCACTGCTCGCGTTGCGGCTTTGCGGAATCGACCTGAATGTCATCGCCCTCGTCGGAATCATCCTGCTTATCGGCATCGTTAAGAAGAACGCTATCCTGATGATCGACTTTGCGCTCGATGCGGAACGACGCCAGGGCAAGACTCCCGAAGAGGCGATTTTCCAGGCCTGTCTGCTGCGCTTTCGACCGATCATGATGACGACGCTGGCGGCCTTGCTGGGCGGCTTGCCCCTCGCAGTCGGTACCGGTATGGGATCGGAATTGCGGCGTCCGCTGGGAATCGCGATCGTCGGCGGCCTGATTGTAAGCCAGGCGCTGACGCTGTTCACGACTCCGATTGTTTATCTCTATCTGGATCGTCTCCGACTCCGGATCCTTGGCCGAACCAGGGAGGTTGCGCCGCGCGTGGCTCCCGTAACCACGACCATCGGAACTCTCGAGACCTGACCAGGGCTTGCGCCGGCCATGGTCTCTCGCTTTGCCATCATCGCAATGGAATCGTCTCGCGCGAGGGGCACGCACCGCCAGAGCTCGCGACGGCTTGCGGCGGGGACACGCGGGAGCAATAATCAATCTTCGCGTGGACGCATAGCTCAGCCCGGTTAGAGCACTTGCCTCACATGCAAGGGGTCCCTGGTTCAAGTCCAGGTGCGTCCACCACCGATACGCGCTAATCACGGCTTCACTAGCGTCGGCGCTCGCGCCCTATCGCGTCGAGGGCATCGTTCAACATATCGCCCACCTTTCCCCGCGCGCCGGCACCGTAGGCGAGTCGAATATCATCCTCGTCCCGTACGACCAATAGCACCACCCGGTCATTATTCAGGCTCTCGGATACGACGCGGACAAATGCGCGAGTTGTCGTATCGGGATCCTGCTCTTCCAATTGATTCAGCCGGCGCAGGCACACCGACAGGATCGCTCGGGCGTTGAGTCCGCCACTTTCGGAGGCGCCCATCCTTATCCTGCTCCCATCCCGGACCAGCAACAAAATCTCGCCGTCGAATTCCTCCCACGCCGCACCGACAAAGGCCTGCAGCACAGAGCGATCGAAGTTTTGTGATTCTTCCGCCATCAGGCCCGTCCGCGCCTAACGGTCAATGACCCTCGACGGTGACCATTCAAGCTTATTGTGTGAGAACATTTTGCCGTATCCGCACGATCATTCCCGCCCTCGTTCAACTTTGAACCCGCCTCCACCACGCTCTGCCCGATGCCTAACCATGATTGAGACCCGGAGCGCTCAGAGCCTTGCCGCCGGCACGACGAGTTCCTCCGCCAGTCGCTCGACGTCGCCTCGCACTGTCCTCGGATCGCGCGGAATCGCGCCGGCAATCACCTGATGCACCCCGGCGTCGCGATAACGCTTCACCTGATCGAGCGTCACCGGCGCCCCGATACCCGGGCCTACCGAAAAATGGAGCTTGGCCGGATCGCGTCCGGCCGCGCGCGCATACTGCTTCATCCGCTCGATCTTGATTTTCGCCTCGTCGGGGGTGACGTTGACGCCAAACCATCCGTCACCGATTTCGCCGACGCGTCGGAGGGCGGGCGCGCTTTCGCCGCCGAAAATAATCGGCGGATGGGGTTTCTGCACGGGCTTCGGATATGAACACACCGGCGGGAAACTGCAGAATTCCCCGCTGAATGCCGGTTCTTCCTCGGTCCAGAGCAATTGCATCGCGTTCAGGTATTCGCGCGTACGATCGGCGCGGCGCTCCCATGGCACGCCGACGGCGGCAAACTCCTCGGCCAGCCAGCCGATCCCGACGCCGAAATCGAACCGCCCGCCTGAAAGCTTATCGAGGCTCGACACCTGCTTGGCCAGGACCACCGGATTATGCTCGGGCACGAGGCATATACCCGTACCCAACCGGACGTTCTTGCTATGAGCCGCGGCAAAGGTCAGCGTGGCGAACGGGTCAAGGAAATCAACCCTGGTTGTCGGCAGCGGCATCCTGCCGTCAGGGGTGTAGGGGTATTTTGATTCGTACCGGCTGAAAAGGACGACGTGCTCGCCCGTCCATAATGAGTGGAAACCGCAATCGTCAACTGCTCGCGCAGCGAGCGCAAGGAGCTCCGGTTGAGCACTCGGACCGATGCCAACCGCGAAGAACCCGATCTGCATAGATGTCTCCCTCTCGGCGAGATACTGCAGGTATCCTAATCCGCGCGCGGCCAAACGCAACCGACAGCTCAAACCTCGGAGCCCTTCCCACAGCGGATGGATACCGATATAAGGTCGATAAACCGGCGGGGACGGAATGCTCGGGCTGAGCGCTCGCGCCGGCGCCCTCCGTTCGTCGCGCCGGCGTTCCGATTCCCGTTAACTTTACAGAAACGGATAAAGTGGCATGTCGGATTCATCCAATTACGTCCCTCCCAAAGTATGGACCTGGAATAAGGCGAGCGGCGGTCGTTTCGCCAGCATCAACCGACCGGTTGCTGGACCCACGCACGAGAAGGAACTGCCCATCGGACGCCATCCTTTGCAACTTTATTCCCTCGGCACACCAAACGGCATCAAGGTTACGATTCTGCTCGAGGAACTTCTCGCCCTCGGACACCGCGGCGCCGAATACGATGCTTGGCTCATCAATATTGGCGAGGGCGAACAATTCGGCAGTGGTTTCGTCGCCATCAACCCGAACTCGAAGATTCCCGCCCTGGTCGATCGCAGCGGGCCGCAGCCGATCCGCGTCTTCGAGTCTGGTGCTATTCTCGTCTATCTCGCCGAAAAATTTGGCGAATTTTTGCCGACGCAGGCCGGCCCGCGCGCCGAATGCCTCTCGTGGCTCTTCTGGCAAATCGGCAGCACGCCGTATCTCGGCGGCGGCTTCGGGCATTTCTACGCTTACGCCCCCGAAAAGATCGAATATGCAATCGATCGCTACGCGATGGAAACCAAGCGCCAGCTTGACGTCCTCGATCGGCGCCTGGCGGAGAGCGAGTATATCGCGGGCGACACCTACACCATCGCGGATATGGCGATCCTGCCCTGGTACGGCGGACTGGTAAAAGGTTCGCTCTATGGCGCGGGCGAGTTCCTAAGCGTCCAGGATTACAAGCACGTCCTCCGCTGGACGGACATGCTCAATGCGCGGCCGGCGGTCAAGCGCGGACGGATGGTCAACCGCACCTATGGCGACCCGTCGAGTCAGCTCCGCGAACGACACGACAGCAGCGACTTTGACACCAAAACGCAGGACAAGCTCGCTGCGGACAAGACTTGAACTCCAAAACCGCGAACGCGTCATGATTCACCTTTCGACGTGGTTGGCTTGCGCAAAGCTTGCGCCTCGCGCCGAGCTTGCGCGCCGACCCTCGCGTAAACTCTAAGCCTCGCCCTCTGCAACTCGTCGATCCGCTGCAAGCCTGACCATAGGCAGTGGAGACCCTTGCAGACGGCCCCAAGCGGATGGATTCTCGTCTGCGGAAGGTGCCTGCGGCGCCACGCGCCTGGAGCCGGATAGGTATCTGCGCCGTCCTGCTCTTCGCGCTTTCGATTCTGCGCGCTGCTGCCGCGCCGATTGATGCGGCCCAGTTGGATCCCGCGCGCCATTACCAACTTGCCCGTATCGATTTTTCCGGACTTTCCGCCTTTTCCGCTGAGCAGATCAAATCCATCATGACCCTGAAAGAGCGACCGTGGTACCAGATTTGGAAGCCGCTTCCGCCCTTTTCAAAATCAAGTCTTGAGGACGACCTAAGTAACATTCGACGCTTTTACGAAGCCCACGGCTACTACGACGTCGCCACGTCATACCGTCTCGAAGCCCGCCGGAACGCGATCACGGTTCTAATCGCAATACATCAGGGCCGGGCGACCAGAGTGGCGGTTCTGCGCGTCACGGTTGCCGGCAACGCACCCACGCCCCGGCAACTTGATCTCGCCCTTAAGATGCCTCTCAAGGAACACGACATTTTTGATCAGACGGCTTACCAAGATACCGCGCAGACGCTGCTCAACACCTATAAGAGCCATGGCTATGCGCACGCCGTCGTTCAACGTCGTGCGATAGTCACGATAGCTGAGCGGCGGGCAACTGTTTACTATCAAATCATACCTGGCGAACGCTGCGTTTTCGGCACTACTGCGATCGTCGGCCTGCACAAGGTCAGCTCCGAGCTCGTCCGCAGACAGCTCGTTTACAAGACCGGCGAGCTATTCGATATCCGCAAGTTGGCGGCCTCGCGCGAGGCTCTGGTTGCTCTCAACCTATTCAACTCCGTCGATATTCAGCCCGGCACGGATCCGACGAATGGAGCGGTCATTCCGATCACGGTTGCGCTCAGCGAGGGACCAAAGCACACGATCAACGGCGGAATCGGCTACAACACGCAAACTCAGTTCAACGCAACTCTCGGCTGGAACGACTACAATTTCATCGGTGGTGGGCGCCAGTTCTCGGTGACAGGTGCGTATTCCAACGTTACGAGTGTTTTCGATGCCAAGCTTTTGCAACCGGACTTCATTACGCCGCCGCTCAGCCTCACGCTAGAGGGTTCCGGGCAGCAGCAAAGCTACCAGACCTACACCGCCTATATTGTCGGCCTCGATCCGCACCTTGATTATAAATTCACCAGGTTTTTGACCGGCGCGCTGGGATGGCGCCTCGAGTACCTGAAGTTCAACTCGGTAAATCCCAGCACCATCGCAGCGATCGGCGGCTTTCGCAGCAACGGCATACTGTCCGGACCTTTTGCGAGTCTGAACTTCGACGATACCGAAGACCCCTTCAACCCGCAGCAGGGCGAGCGCGTGTCGCTGCTCGCCAACGTATCCAGCCACAGCTTCGGCGCCGATTATCGCTACTGGCGCGCGCTCGCCGACGCTCGCAAGTACGTTCCACTGGGATGGCGAACGGTTCTCGCCGGTCGCGCGCGCATCGGGCTTGAAGACACGCTCAGCCACATCGACGACATTCCGTTATCCGAACGCTTCTATTCTGGTGGCGAAGGCAGCGTGCGCGGGTATGGGCTCCGACGTATCGGTCCGCTTAGTCTCAGCAATGATCCGCTCGGCGGCCGGAGCCTGGTCGAGACTTCGGTCGAGTTGCGACGACCCATCGTCTGGAAGCTCATCGGCGCGGTCTTTTTCGACTGCGGGCAGGTGGCACTGCAATCCTTCGACCTCCGCGTCGATTCGCTCCAATGCGGCTACGGTCCCTCGCTCGGACTCAATTCTCCGGTCGGACCGATTAACTTTTACCTGGGCTTTCCAACGCAAAAGCCGCGCGGCGACAGTAACTGGCAATTCTATTTAAGCATCGGGCAATACTTTTGACGATGCGCCGCGTAACTCACATCGCGCTCCGTATCCTGCTGGCCGGACTTTTCCTTGTTGTTCTGCTGGTGGTTGCCTTGGTTTGCTTCACCCGCACACAATCCTTCAGCGACCTGTTACGAACTAAAGTAAACGCGCTGCTCGCAGCGACCTACCAAGGGCAAATAACCGTCGCCCAAATCGATAGCTCTTACCCCGGGCGCCTCCTGATGCGCAACCTCACGATTCAGTACGAGGGTCAAGTTATCGCGCGAATCAGGGAAGTCTCGGTCGACTACTCACTGCTGCCCTTGTTATGGGGCCACGTTCGTCTTGACATTTCAGCAGTTGATCCTGAGGCCCGTCTCGCTCGCGACCAGCGCGGCAACTGGAACCTGATCGCCGCTTTTACGCCGCGGGTGGTCTCGAAAGGCACGACGGCGACTTCTTTCGTCATCGATATTTCGGCTCTCACGGTTCAGGAAGGCGCGGTCGAGGTCGCCCCTGATAGCGTCCACGGCCCGACTTACAATCTCGACCACGTAAATCTTCAGGCGGCGATCGCGATTTCCTCGGACAATCTCGTGGCGCGCCTGACTCAGCTCCAACTGCAGCTCAAGACGCCGTCGATGCCCACCGCGTATGTCAAAACGGCGATCTTTTATGACGCCACACACAACCGATCACGCATTGAGGTAACCCAACTCAGCGTTGCCACCGCGCACTCCGCGTTATCCGCCTCCGGCACCATCGATGACCTGCGGACTTTTTCAAGCAATCTCCAGGTATCGATCACGCGTCTCTCGCGCGCCGATCTCAGTCAGATTCTTGCTGACTATCCATGGCAACAGGACATCAGCGGCACGATCACCGTAACCGGCCCGCTCGACGCGATGACCCTGCAGGCTCACCTGGCGTCCGCGAGCGCCCGACTTGCCGCGCGTCTTTTCGGCGATTTTGCAGCGAAACAACCAAGCATCAAGCTCGATTTGCAGCTCGCGCATCTGGATCTCCATGACCTGCAGCTCGGTCAACGCGCCGCCGGTCGCTTAGACGCTTCCGTTAACGCCAGCGTTACGGACTTGAAGCCCGAAGCCGTCAAAGCTGGCGTCTCAGCGGTCGGACAAAATCTGCAGCTTGGCAACATGCTTTTCGGCAACCTGACTCTCGATGCGCGCGCGCAGGACGGCAATACCCAGTTTGCCGCGCGACTGGACAACGGACCAGGGCAGCTTAACCTGAGCGGTTCGGCCTCGCTGATCCCACCACGGCGCTGCTCGGCAGTTCTGAATCTGACTCGGTTCGACCTCCACCGCATATTGTCCTCGCTACCCGCAAATAGTCTCAATGGTAAAGTCACCGCCGAGGCCGTCGGCAGCGATCTTGATACTGCCAGCGGTCACCTTACGGTCGCTTTGCGCGGTTCGCAGTTCGCGCAGTTCCCACTCAATGCAAACATTGCGGCCGTTCTTGCGAATGGCAGCGTCGCCATCGACCGCGCCGAAGTTCTCAGCAGTACTACGCGACTGAGCGTCTCAGGCACAGTCGGCGTTGCGCGCGGCCTCCCCACCCTGCTCAGCTATCAGGTTTACGCGCCGCGTCTCGATCCCTTGGCGCGGCTCGCGAAGATTTCCGCTCAGGGCACGTTGAACCTCCAAGGCAACGCACGCGGCGTTCTTCGCGGCAAGAGCGGCCCGTCCTTCGACACCGGCGGCAAACTCACAGTGCGCGCGATTCACGTCGCATCCATAGCGGTTGAGAACGGTAACCTGGACTATCGTCTGCATGGCATCGGCGCACCCGGATGGCCGGCCGGCGAGGTCGTTACGCAACTTAACGCCGTCGTTATAAATACTATAAAGTTCCCCGGTATCTCTGCCCACCTACGGACGAGCGGCGGCGATGCTCCTCGGAGCGTTATCTCGCTCGTCGTTCGTGACCACAATAATCATGTAAACGAGGTTCATTCGAGCATTGACTATAGCTCGCAAGGAATCAGGGGAGAACTCAGCCGCGTCCGGCTTGTGCTTGCCGACGGCATCTGGCAGCTCGCTTCACCGGCGCAGTTTGTAAACAATTCCCATCAGGCCGCAATCCAACGGTTTGTTTTGATCAACGGCGTGCGCCAACTGAGTATCGACGCGAACCTTGCCTCGAGCGGCGAGCAGTCTGCTGTCGTCCATGTGCGGACGCTCGACCTCGCGTTGCTGCAGCCATTGATGGGTCCCGACATCAAAGCCGCCGGCACGGTGTCCGGTGATTTGATTATCGCCGGCACTGCCCAGGCGCCCGTCATTCGCACATCGTTGCAGGGACGCAACCTGGCGCTTAACCGGCATTCGTTCGGGAAGCTCGACACGACCGCGAGCTACGCCGCCGGTCTCGCGCAGTTCACTCTGCTGCTCGATCAGGACGCGACGCATCGCCTATCCGCCGACGGTCACTTGCCGATGACGCTCGCGTGGCATCGCGGAGTTGCTCTAGTAATCGGCAATAGCGAACAGGTCCGGATCTACAGCGACGCTATTGACCTCGCGCCATTAGGTCCCCTCTTAGCGGATCGCCTCAAGAACTTTGCCGGTATCTTGAGACTCGACTTGACGTTAACCGGCCAGCCGTTTCGACCGGATATCAATGGCACGCTTGCCGTCGATTCGGCTCACGCCGAAGTCATCGCAACCGGCGTAACCATCAGCGATTTGACCCTCGCACTGAACGTGTCGCCGCAGCAGATCACTATCGCTCGACTATCGGCTAATGCTGGCTCGGGTTCTTTAACGGGACACGGTACGATCAGCCTGCGGCAGCCTTACTCGCCGGAAGCCATCAGCGCCTCGGTCCAATTCAACCGCTGGCCCGCCATCGCCACCGACCAGTATAAGTCTACGCTCGACGGTGAGCTGATCGCGTCAGGCACGGCCACGATGCCGGTGATAACGGGGACGCTCAACCTGCGCGATACGACGATTCATCCGAGTCTCGATTTTCTCAGCGGTTCGAACGTTCCACCGCCGGACAAAACCATTCTGATAGTTCGCCCGGGCCAGCCGCTTCCGGCGGCAACCCCTGCAGACCAGTCTTCAATGGTCGTGGCGCCTCCGCAGTCGTTAGCCGTGCCGACCTTCAGGAATCTGAGGGTCGATATCCGCGTCAATCTTCATCGCAATACCTGGATTCGACATGAGAATGCCGAGGTCGAACTGGACGGTCGCGTCAGGATCACGAAAGATCCGGGCGGTCCCATTATGTTGATCGGTGAAGTCGATACAGTTCGCGGATGGGTCAACTTTCACGACAAGAGATTCAATCTGGTGAGCGGCCGAATATTGTTTACCGGCGGCTCGACAGTAAACCCTTCTCTGGATATCGACGCCCAGTATGTGATTAATCAGTACACCATCGACATTCTGGTCACCGGGACCGCGGCGAAACCGCAGATTAAACTGCAGAGCCAGCCGCAGCTCGCACAGGCCGATATTCTTTCACTGATCCTGTTCGGCACAACCACCGATCAGTTAAGTCAGAATCAGAAGAGCAATCTGCAGCAACAGGCGCAGTCGATGGCGCTTGGTGCGGCAGGTCAGGCGCTCGCGCAATCGCTGGGACTCGAGTCGCTGGGCGTGACGGTCAGCGGCGAATCGGTGAGCTTCGGTCACTACATCGGCCGCAACACCTATATTTCATTTGCGCCCAGTTTCGGCCCCAGCACCCCCGGAGCGCCTACCCAAGTCGCCGCCGTACAGTACTTTCTGCGACGCTGGCTGAATGTTACTACAGCCACGATGTCTGATGGCTCACATCAGATATTTTTGAACATAAACCGACGTTACTGAGAATCGCCTCCCGCCGGCTCTTCATTCAGTATGCCTTGGCAAAGTAGGCGCGCTCCCGGGATTCCTCTCCACATACGATACACACGCCTGTCGCATCATTCTGGCTCAGCGGAATCGCCCTGCAGGTGGCTCGCGTCTCCTCGCGAATTTTCAACTCGCAGTTGGGATTGCCGCACCAGTAAATGTCGACCAGGCCGCCACCGCCTTCACCCTCCATCCGCCGCTTGAGATCGGCATAGGAGTCCAGTCGATACGTATTGGAATCCATCGCAGATTTCGCCTGCTGATAAAGATTCCGCTGAATCTCAGTCAGCAGCTCTTTGACCGGACTCATCAGTTGATCCAGGCGGGCCTTTGACTTGCCTTCCCGACCCGCGATATCGCGACGGGCCAGAACCGCCTCATTGGCGGCGACGTCGCGTGGTCCGATCTCGATCCTGAGTGGAACGCCGCGCATCTCCCAGTCGTTGAACTTGAAGCCGGGAGTCAATCCCTCGCGATCGTCGAGGCGCACGCGCACTCCAGCCTCGGTCAAGGCCGTTTGCGCCGCACGTGCAGCGGCAAGCACGCTTTCACCCTCTTCAGTTTTGCGCCAGATCGGCACGATTACCACCTGAGTGGCGGCGACGGCCGGCGGCAGCCGGAGCCCCTGGTCATCCCCGTGCGTCATGATGATCGCGCCGAGGAGCCGCGTCGATACGCCCCAACTGGTCTGATGCGGATACTTGAGTTCATTATTCTCATCGAGGAATCTAATCTCGAAGGCGCGCGCAAAATTATCGCCCAGATAATGCGACGTGCCGCACTGCAGCGCACGCCCGTCCGGCATCAGGCTCTCGATCGTGTACGTCTCCTCGGCTCCAGGAAACCGCTCAGCCGCGCTCTTGCGTCCATAGACCAGTGGGATCGCGAGAAACTCCTCGACGAAACTGCGATATACTTCGAGCATTAGCTGCGTCTCACGCTGCGCCTCTGCCGGCGTGGCGTGAGCCGTGTGCCCCTCCTGCCACAGAAATTCCGCGGTTCGCAGGAACGGCCGCGTTCGCATCTCCCAGCGCACAACGTTGCACCACTGGTTGATCATCAGCGGCAGGTCGCGATGGGAATGAATCCAGTTCGCGAACATGTGATTAATGATCGTTTCCGAGGTCGGGCGCACCACCAGCGGCTCTTCCAGTTCCTTGCCGCCGCCGTGGGTCACCACGGCCACTTCCGGCGCGAAACCCTCAACGTGTTGGGCCTCCTTGCGCAGGAAGCTTTCGGGGATGAACAGCGGAAAATAGGCATTACGCGCGCCGGTCTGCTTGATACGCCGATCCAGCTCGTCGCGCAGGTTTTCCCAGATTGCAAAACCGTCTGGTCGGAAGACGATACATCCGCGCACCGGCGAATAGTCGGCCAGCTCGGCGCGCGCGATGATCTCGTTGTACCACGCCGCAAAATCCTGACTGCGCGGCGTGACTTTTCTCTGGTCGATGTTCTCAGCCATCAGTTGGTTCAGATGCCCTTCGGCGAAGCTTGCTGTGTTGATCATAGCATCAATTCGGCCGCGGACGCCTTGATCCTTCGATCCGCCCCAGCTTGAATCTGAAGGTCAAACGCAGCCGGCCGGGTTTGTCGGCTCCACGGGGGGGAGGTTGCTCTGATGGTTAAAGCAGCATTAATCGCAACAGTGGGATTCGTTCTTCTGGCAGGCGTGGTTCGCGCTCAGGAGACGAGCCCCGACCGGCGCACCATCGAAGTCAGCGGCAACAGCGAGGCGCAGGCCGCGCCCGACAAGGCCACCCTCGCCCTTGCGATCGAAACTCACGCCGCGACGGCGGCCCAGGCTGCGGGCGCGAACGGCGCCATGGCCCAGAAGGTCCGCGACGCGCTCAAGGCCAAACTCGGCGATCAGGGCAAAATGTGGACCGGCGGTTATTCACTCTATCCGGACTACAGCGAGCCGCGTGACGGCGGCGAAGCGAAGATCATCGGCTATCGTGCGCAGAATTCGATTACCGTCGAGACCGGCGCCCTGGATCTTGTCGGACCTCTGATCGACGCCGCCATCGCCGCCGGCGCCAACCGCGTCGATTCGCTCGACTACGGTCTGCGCGACGAAACCGCGGCGCGCAACCAAGCGATCGCTCAGGCCACCGGCGATGCCCAGTCCCAGGCCGAGGCGCTGGCGCGGGCCCTTAACGTCAAACTCGGCCCGGTCCTCAAGGCGACGACCGTCTCGCAGGAACGACCCGTACCCGTGATGCGCATGCAGGCGGCGGCGATGGCGGCCGGTGCGGCCACTCCGATCGAAGCCGGGCAGGTCACCGTGCCCGCCTCCGTAACTCTCACTTATCAGATCCAATGAGCTTGATTCCGCCGCCGGTCTGCGGATCGATAAACCATGCTTAAGCCAGGTGATGTTGCCCCGTCGTTCGATCTGCCCTGCGCCTTCGACGGACAGATTAGCCATCTCGCGCTCGCCGGCCTGCGGTCCGAGATGGTCGTTCTTTTCTTCTATCCGCGGGACTTTTCCTTCATCTGTCCAACCGAGGTCGTCGGTTTCCACAAGGCCCAGCCTGCGTTCAAAGCCGAGCATACCAGCATCGTCGGGGTCAGCGTAGACGACCCCGAGACTCATCGTAAGTGGGCCGCGGAACTGGGCGGTCTGAGTTACCCGCTGCTTTCCGATGCGGAGGGTCGCGTCGCCAAACTGTACGGCGTGTACGACGATGTCGAAAAGGTCGCGATGCGCGCGACGTTCATGCTCGACAACAAACGCCGTATCGCCTATGCCGTCGCCAGCGCCATCAATGTCGGTCGCAGCGTCAGCGAGACGCTGCGCGTGGTCCGCGCGATTCGCTCCGGCCGCCTTTGCCCGGCCGACTGGCAGCCCGGCCAACCGACCATCGATACCGATCAGAAATACTGACGTGCCGACGCCCAAACCGGAAGAAAAACGGCGCCTGTTCGAGCGTCTGGCCAGTCTGCGTGAAATTGTCTTCGGCATCCAGGACGGCGTTCTCACCACGGCCGGCGTCCTCGCCGGGCTCAGTGGTGCCGTCGGACAGCGCCAACAGGTGATCCTCGCCGCTCTCGCCTCGACGGCGGCCGGCGCGCTCTCGATGGGCGCCGGCGCATATCTCGGCACCCGCGCCGAAACCGAAGTGATCCGCACCGAACTCCGTCGCACCCGCGAGGAGGCGCGCGCCGAACCTTATATCATTCAGGAAAGCCTGCTCCACGAGCTCAACCAGGAGGGTCTCGACCGCGACGCCGCCTATCGCGTCGTCAAGCTGCTCAGCTCGTCGCCCGAAGCGCTTCATGCCACGGCCGAGGAAAAGATCTACGGCCTGAGCAACGCGAGCTTCGGCAATCCGCTGGCTGACGGACTTCTCATGGGCGTCGCCTTCCTGGTCGGTGCGCTGGTGCCGCTGCTGCCGTTCGTTTTCCTGTCCACGGTCAGGAACGGACTGATCGCCGGCATCGCGACGACCGCCATCGTCCTCTTCGCCGTCGGCTACGTGGTCGAAGGGCGACTCGCCGAACGCCGTTACCCTACACTTTCCGGCCTTCGCTTCTTAACCATCGCGGTGGGGGCGGCCGTGATCGGCTATCTCGTCGGCAAGGCCATCTCACCGTTAGGAGCCGCCCCGTGAAGCCGCGAGTATATTCCTCGCTGCCGGCGTTTCTGGCTCACTGGCAGCTACTTGCGGCGGCGCGCGACACCCTCTCGCCCCAGGAAGCCGAGCTGCTTGACGCGATGGAACAAACGCTCGCCCGTCTGACTCCTGACGAACGCGCTGCGTTGGACGACCATTCATATCCGCAAACCGGCGCCGCTCGGCGCCGTCGCGAGCGCTACCAACTGAAGCTTCAGCGGCTGCTCACGGGCGAAGGCTGGCTCGAGGGTTAGAAGTGTTCCGCTTCCTCCTGCGACGGATCGTGGTCGGCCTCGGCGTCCTGCTCGGCGTTTCGCTCATCACCTTCCTGATTGCCTTTGTCGTACCGGCCGATCCCGCCGTCGCGATGGCGGGGGCGAAAGCCGATCCGCAAACCCTCGCCATCATTCGCGAGCAACTCGGGCTCAACCAACCGCTCTACATCCAGTACGCGCGTTATCTACGACGCGCCCTCCATGGTGATCTCGGTCGCTCCTATATCCGACGCGAAAATGTCACTGCGCTTATCCTTGAACGGTTCCCGGCCACCGCGATCCTCGCGCTAAGCGCGATGGCGCTCGCGCTCATGCTCGGGCTGCTGATGGGAGGACTGGCCGCGGCCTGGCGTGACCGTGCACTCGATCATGCGCTGTTCGTGCTCTCGCTCGGCTTCGTCTCGATGCCCGTGTTCTGGATCGGCACTCTGTTGCTTATCGTTGCCGCCTCCTACCTCAAACTCTTTCCTCTCGGCGGCTTCGGTAGCTGGAGCGCGCTCGTCTTGCCGACGATCACTCTGGGCCTCGGTCTCGCGGGCTACTACTCCCGCATCCTGCACACCAACCTCGGCGAAGCGATGGGGCAGGATTATATCCGCACGGCGCGCGGCAAAGGCCTCTCACCGCGCGGCGCGCTTATCAGGCACGCCTTGCCCAACGCGCTCGCGCCGCTGCTCACACTCGCCGGTCTCGACCTCGCCGGGCTCCTCTCCGGCGTCGTGCTGACCGAAACCGTCTTCGACTGGCCCGGGATCGGACGGCTCGCCTTCGAGGCGGTCTTCAATCTCGACATTCCGCTGATCATGGGCACCGTGCTGTTCGGCGCCGTGATCGTAATCGCCGCTAATATCGTCGTCGATGCACTTTACGCGTGGCTCGATCCGCGCATTCGCCTCGGTGATCTCGGCTAGACTGAAACCCAACCTGATGGAAGTCGCGGGCGCGCTGATGGTTGCGCTGCTTGCCGCGACGGCCATCGGCGCGCCCTATCTCGCTCCTTATGACCCCGCCGCGGCGGTCGCAAATTCCTTCGGCGATCCCGCCCCGCCGTCACGCGCTTTCCCGCTCGGCACCGACGAACTCGGCCGTGATGTCCTTTCGCGTCTCATCTGGGGCGCGCGAATCTCGCTCGAGGTCGGCCTCGCCGCGATGGCCGTAACGCTCGCGATCGGGGTGATCGTCGGTCTGCTCGCGGGCTTTTTCGGCGGCCTTACCGATTTCGTCCTGATGCGCCTTACCGACATCATGCTGTCCTTCCCGACGCTCCTCCTCGCGATGGCCTTCGTCACCGTGCTCCATCCGAGCCTCCTGACCATCCTGCTGGTGATTGGCCTGGTCTCCTGGACCGGTGTTGCGCGCGTCGTACGCGCCGAGACGCTCAGCCTCGCGCAACGCGACTTCGTTACCGCCGCGCGTTCACTCGGCGCCGGTCCCGCTCGTCTGATCGCCATCCACATCCTGCCCAACGTGATGCCGCTGATTGTTGTGATGGCGGTGCTGGGCACTTCGAGCACCCTCCTGCTCGATGCGGGCCTGAGCTTCCTCGGCCTCGGCGTCCCGCCGCCCACGCCCAGTTGGGGTCGGATGATCGAAGAAGCGACCACCTATTTCAGAACCGCCCCGTGGCTGGCGGTCTTTCCCGGCCTCGCCATCTTCAGCGCCGTCCTCGGTTTCAACCTGCTCGGCTATGGCTATCTGCGGCGCACCGCGCCGCGCCGTTCGCTCTGATGGGCCTATTGCGATTCAGCTCACTCTCAGCCCTGCTGCTGCTCGTTCCGCTCCTCGGATGCGGTCGCGGCAACGATGCGCTGCAGCTCCCGCCGAACGCCCGGATTCTCCACCTCGCCTCGCTTGACGATATTCCGACCCTGGACCCGGCCGCCGGCTACGACACCGCCTCCTGGACCTTCGAGCAGATGATCTTCGACACCCTCGTCCGCTACAGCGATGCGGGCGTGGACCTGGTGCCGGACCTCGCGACGTCGTGGCAGGAATCTGCGGACGCCCGCACCTTCACTTTTCATCTGCGCCGCAACGCCACCTTCACCAACGGACGCGCCGTCACCAGCGCCGACCTCCGGTACGAAATCGAACGCGTGCTGACGCCAGCCACGCGCTCGAAGGGTATCGAATATTATCGCGACATTATCGGCGCCGAGGCCTTCGTCGCCGGCCGCGCTTCCACTGTCTCCGGCATCGAAACGCCCGATCCCTGGACGATCATCTTTCACCTTGCCGCCGCCGATCCGATCTTTCTTGATAAGCTCGCGATGCCCTTCGCGGCCGCCGTTCCCCGTGAAGCCGCGCAGAAATGGGGCGACGACTTCTCGCGTCATGTGATCGGCAGTGGACCCTTTATGCTCCGCCAATGGCGCAGCGGCCAGCAGATCGTCCTCGTGCGCAACCCGCATTACTTCGATCCGTCTCTGCCCCGGCTC